>ENA-OPNH01000175-OPNH01000175.1-human-gut-metagenome-genome-assembly--contig:-NODE-175-length-73076-cov-5.807754_pt1 | contig 73076 bp, 60 predicted proteins | sample MGYA00241537_ERZ501771 | MGnify/ENA primary metagenome ERZ501771 (study PRJEB25962, sample SAMEA2042608) | human gut metagenome | biome: human gut; feature: human-associated habitat; material: faeces...
TGCTACAAACCGTGTAGATATACTTGACCCTGCTATTTTAAGACCGGGAAGATTTGACCGGCGGATTCCGGTGGAACTTCCTGACCTGAAAGGAAGAGAAGAAATCCTGAAAGTGCATGCCCGTAAGATCAAAGTCGCAGATAATGTAGATTTCAATAAAATCGCCCGTATGGCTTCCGGAGCCTCCGGTGCAGAGCTTGCCAATATCGTCAATGAGGCAGCTCTTCGGGCAGTCAGAGATGGACGTAAGTTCGCAACCCAGGCAGACTTAGAAGAGAGTATTGAAGTAGTCATTGCCGGTTATCAGAAAAAGAATGCCATCCTTACAGATAAGGAAAAGCGGATCGTGGCATACCATGAGATCGGACACGCACTGGTAGCAGCGAAGCAGACTAATTCCGCACCGGTGCAGAAGATCACCATTGTGCCCCGTACCTCCGGTGCACTGGGTTATACCATGCAGGTGGAAGAGGAAGGCAATCATTATCTGATGAGCAAGGAAGAGATGGAGAACAAGATCGCTACATTGACCGGTGGACGTGCCGCGGAAGAGATCGCCTTCGGGTCTGTGACCACAGGAGCTTCCAACGATATCGAACAGGCCACCAAACTTGCCAGAGGCATGATCACCCGCTACGGTATGAGCAAAGATTTTGACATGGTAGCCATGGAGACCGTGACGAACCAGTATCTGGGTGGAGATTCCTCCCTGACCTGCTCCATGGAGACCCAGACTGCCATCGACAGAGAAGTGGTGGAGCTGGTGAAAAAACAGCATGAGAAGGCAGGACAGATCCTGTTGGAAAATCGTGCTAAACTGGATGAACTGTCCCAGTATTTATATGAAAAAGAGACCATTACCGGAGAAGAATTTATGAAGATATTGAATTCCTAAAAGGGTTCCCGGAGAAGACGGAATCGGCGCTTGTGCCGGTTCCGTTTTGCGTTAAGAAAATCTTAATCATATGGTAAAGGCATCTTAACCCGTGCCTGCTGTTATCTTAAAAAAGAAACCGCTATACTTTTCCTGTAAGAAAAAGCTGTGGAACACACAGCAGAATGGGAGAAAGGCATAGGGATTAAGATGCAAAACAGAATTTATTGGAATAACAGTAACAATAACATGCAAAAAGGAATCGCACTGGCGACCTGTATGGCAATCGTCATGGGACTGTTCACCGGGTGTGGGAATAAGAACGATCAGCAGATCGCAGCGTCACCTGATGAAGTGCAGAAAGGACGATATGTAGAGACGGAACTCTCACTTCCGGAGGAATGGAAGGACAAAAATATCAGCCAGATTTTCCGTTCAGGTGATGAATTACATTTTCTTGTGGCAGGAGGCGCAGAAGGTCAGGTCTCTTTAGAGGAATGGATGCTGGGCGAAGGGGATACTCTGACGGAAGTGACGAAGGACTGGCTGAAGGCGCTTCCCGAGGGAAAGGGTCTGGAGAGCAGTGACAGTTTTACACTGTTGCAGGATGCGGAGGGGAATCAGTACCTGTACGGCAACTGTTACCGGGATGAGGAGAGCTCTTCCGCACATCTGTGGAAGGAAGCGGACGGCAGTGCGTTGGATATTACACCACAGAAGTGGCTGGAGCCTATGGATATGGATGGCTATCGGTTCTATGATACGCCGCAGTATGTGACACTGACAGAGGATGAATTGTTAGTGGGACTGTCTTATTTTTCCCTGGATGTTGTATTGGCACAGGACGGAAGCCTGGTGAGCAGCCAGGAGAGCGACAGCCTGACAGACAGTGGCAGTCTGTCGGATAATAAGTGGGTCAGTGCTGTGGGAGATACGTTGTATCTGGCACAGACGGATGAACAGGGGAACGTGAACGGTCTGTTGCAGATGCAGCTGGATGGAAGCAATGGGGCAAAAAAGAAGGAAGTGCTTCCTTTTTCCCAGGACAGTTACAGCTCTGCTTATTTCAGTGTGCTGGGAGACGGCACAGTCTATGCGGCGGATGCAGACGGATTCTTCCGCTGCGACGCAGGCGATACCAACTGGCAGAAGCTGCTTCAGGGAATCGATACAGGTTTTTCTCTGTCGGATCAGTGGTGCAGGGATATTGTGGCGCTGTCGGACGGCAGTGTATACGCGTGGTTTGGAAGTGAGAGCGGGGATAAAATAATGATTTATCGATATGATCCCGATGCGGTGACAGAGGTGACCGAAGAACTGACGCTGTATACCGTAGAGGAGAGCTTCTTTTTACAGCAGGCTGCGGTGCAGTATCATAAGCAGCATCCGGAGATACTGATCCATGTGGATGCGGCAATCTCCATGACGGATAAATACAGCGGAAATGCGGATTATCAGCAGATATATCAGGATCTTAACACTTCCCTGACCTCCGGCAACGGACCGGATCTCATGGTGATGGATCATCTGAAACTGGACACATATGCCTCTAAGGGCTTGCTGTTGGATCTTCAGGAGGTGCTGCAGCCCATGGAAGAGGACGGAACCCTGCTTTCCAACATTACAACAGCGTATAAAGAGGCGGATGGAACACGGTATGCGGTGCCGCTGCAATTCGGATTATTGTTAGCTGTCGGCAGGGATGTGCAGCCGGAGGAAATGAGCAGCATGGATGCTATTGCAAAGGCGGTATCCGGAAAGACGGAGAGTTATATGGGAGACCGTACCTGCGGCGAACTGGTGGAAGAGTTCTATCCCCTGATCGTCGATGATATTTTACAGAACCGTCAGGTGAATCGTGATTCTTTACGTCCCTGGCTGGAAGATTTGAAGAAGATTGCGGATAACTGCGGTATCCTGCCTTCCAGAAAAGAAGGCCGTGCAGCGAATATCTGGGATCTGGGATCTGATGTGAAGCTGGTACTTCAGGAGACTGACGGCTTTAATCAGGCAATGACACCCTATGCTGTGGCAGAACTGTTAAATGCCAATGTGGTATCCGTGGAAAATGCATTTTATCCGAAGATGGTCATTGGAATCAACAGCCGGAGTGAACACGTGGAGATCGCAAAGGATTTCCTGCGGTTTGCTCTGTCCGAAGAATTGCAGAGCGTGGATACCTATGAGGGATTCCCTGTCAATGCAAAAGCGTTGGAGACGCAGGCTGCAGCAGACCGCAGCATGGCGGAAGCCTATACCACCTATGATATCGACGGCAGTATCGCAGAGTTCGCCATCAAAGCCTACTCTGAGGAGACCGCGAACCATCTGATGGAGCTGTGCAAGGCAGCCACCCTGTGCCTTAAGGAAGACACTCAGATCGAGACTTCCCTGACCGAGAGCTTACAGGCATACCTAAACGGGCAGGCGAGTGTGGAGGAAGCTATGGATGCGGTGGAAGGAAGCCTGAAGATGTATCTGGCGGAGTAGCGCTCCGACCAGCATTCAATAGTCGATTTTCGAACGATTTTATTGATAAAATCGTTCGATTTGTGTATAATATAATTGAAAAGAGAGATTCTCTTTATGAGACGATAAATAGTTATTCTTCAAGAAAGGTGATGATGATATGTCCATTACTGCAACTGAATTAAAAATTAATCTTGGCAAATATCTTATGCTTGCAGAAACAGAGGATATTTATATTACTCGTAACGGAAAAGTTGTTGCAAAATTGTCTAATCCATATCAGGATAGAGTAGATGTTGCTAAATCATTGTTTGGCGTTCTTTCAAATGATATGACTCTGGAAGAAGCACGGGAAGAAAGGTTGAATACGATATGAGAGTTTTAGTTGATACTTGTGTTATCATCGATGCATTACAGTCTCGTGCTCCATTTTCAGAAGCAGCGCAAAAACTCTTTATATATTCTGCAAATAAGCAATTTGAGGGTTATATTACAGCAAAGTCAGTTACAGATATCTATTATCTGACACACCGTTTAACACATAACGACGTAGAAACACGAAAGATTTTGAGCAAGCTTTTTACTTTATTTCATTTGTTGGATACCACTTCTTTAGATTGCCGGAAAGCAATATCTTCTGAAATTGGTGATTATGAAGATGCTATTATGGTGGAAACAGCAATTCGTTCAGAAATGGATTGTATAGTAACCAGAAATGTAAAAGATTATATGAAATCTTCTGTTAAGGTGTGTGAACCTTCTGCATTATTAAAGCTATTAGAGGAAGAAAACGAAACTGAATAAAAACAAGAAGTGAATTGTTCAAAATGGATAATTTTTGATATGGATTGAAAAATAGCCTTATCCTGAACCGACCTCCTATCGTTAGACCTAAAATCTAACGATAGGAGGTCGGTTTTTTATGGCTAAATATACACTTGTAAACGTCTGATAAAGTTACTATAATTTCAATTACAGAAAAAGGTGATGGAGAACTTACTTATGCAGATTTATGTGGATGCAGATGCCTGTCCGGTGGTGGACATAGTGGAAAAGATTGCAAAGAAATATCAGATTTCGGTGACACTTCTGTGCGATACCAATCATATACTGACTTCCGGTTACAGCGAGGTGGTGGTCGTGGGAGCCGGGGCGGATGCAGTGGATTATAAGCTGATCAGTCTCTGCCGCAGGGGAGACATCGTGGTAACTCAGGACTATGGCGTGGCAGCCATGGCACTGGGCAAGAGTGCCTACGCCATCCACCAGTCCGGTAAATGGTACACGGATGAGAACATCGACCAGATGCTCATGGAACGACATCTGAATAAAAAGGCAAGAAGAGCTTCTCATAAAAATCATTTAAAAGGTCCGAAGAAGCGGACAGAAGAGGATGACGAAAGATTTGCACAATCCTTTGAACGGATGGTAAAAGCAGCACTGGAGGAAGAGAAATGAGACTTTTTCCAAAGAGAACCGAAAAGAAGACTTACGACAGAAGCAATCAAAAACCTGTTATCAAAGCCAGCATCTGCAACGGTGAACAGGTGGCGGGATTCAAGGATATCCACACGGGAAAATTTGAAGAAGTCATGCTGATCCGCCGGGCGGAAGACCTTGAGACATTTAAGATAATGTATGGGATTGAGGGAGAGATTACAAAAGAATATTGATTTTAACAAAGCGAGGAATAGACTATGAAAAGAAAAATTATTTTAGCGCTGATGACAATATGTACTTTATCTTTTGTTTCCTGCGGAAAACAGGAAGCTACAGCGACAACAGAATCCATCCCCAATGCCGTTGAATCTGCACAAGTAGAACTTACAGAAACAACCACGGAGACAATAGAAAGCACTGAGGTAGTAGAAAATAACACAAGTGAAGCAGAAGCGAAAGACGAATCAACAGAGGCAGAAAAGACCACAGAAGTAACCAACATAGAAGAAGCAGAGCCACTTTCAGAAAAAGACCTTGCATTTAGTTTTTTGGGATATGATACATATAATGAATATGTAGAGGCGGGAAATGATGAGGCTGCATACATGCTTGCCGATAATGCAAACATGATAGTATCAGGTGAATTTACAGATGATGGTAATGTAATAGAAAGTACAGTAAGAGGCATCAAACTTGGAGACAGTATAGACAAAGTAATTGAATTATATGGAGATACAAAGCAGCGTTCCGCAGATATTAAAGATGTATTCTCACATGATGGGTTAAAGGACTCCGGAGCATATAATTATTTCTTAAAAATTGATTCAACCAAAGACTACTTTTATGCATTTAGATTTAGAGTAGATCAAAATAATAATATAATTGCAGTTGTAATAGAACCTATTTCAATGAAGTATTGGTCAGAAGATTGAACTTAACTGAAAATGCTGAAGAGCCGACACAGATCCTTGGTAGATTATTCACAGAGAGAAGGCAGCTTGAAAGAGTCTCACCCTAATATCATTATTTTTACAAATGAAAAAAGCTCAGGAACACCCTATGATATGTACCCCAGAACATGATATCAGCAATTGTAGAATCTAATCGGACGAGAAAAGATTTTATTGCTGATCAGGTACTTTCTATGGCAGGATATTATGACTATTATAATAAAGGTGACTACAGTAAAGATGAAGAAAAAACATGTATAATAGGTGTATTCCGCCTGACCATGAAGAGCAAATCCGATAACTTCCGCCAGAGCAGCATCCTGGGCGTGATGAAGCGGATCAAGGCGAAAGGAGCTACGGTGATTGTCTACGAGCCTACTCTGGAGGACGGCAGTACGTTCTTCGGCAGCAAGGTGGTCAATGACCTTGCGAAGTTCAAGGAGATGAGCCAGTCCATCATTGCCAACCGGTATGACAGCTGTCTGGACGATGTAAAGGAGAAGGTATATACAAGAGATCTTTTCGGTCGTGATTAATGATATGAGATTGAGATATATGGAGAGACTATATATACTCATAGTTTTTTCGTTCCTTTACTCCAATGGGCCTTTTATAACAGCAGAGGGTAACATACCCCTCTGCATTTGTGTATAATATTTCCGGGATTATAAATATCAGGCAAAGCGTGCCACTGCCATTTAGCACTGGCACGCTTTGCCTTGCAGGTACGCGCCGCCTGGAGGCCCATAATCATTGCAGCCTTACTGTCAATATCTTTTTTCGGTATAACATATATTTTAGGTCTAAGATATATATTTCCGTACACTTGTGCTGTACTGCGTATTCTTTTAATGGCAGTCTATATATCAGGTCATCATAAGCTAATCCTCAACCATTTTTATAAAAGATAATCTGCCGCAGAACTCGGACATATACTTCGGCGGATTCATTTGCTCTTTATAGCGCCTCTCCATTTTCCGTAAGTGGGGGAGTAACACTTCTGTAATACCGTTAAGACCGGTTCTTTCCAATAAATTTTCTAATGATTCTTTTGATATTTCCATTATACTGTTCTCCTTTTCTCTGAGTATTTTTCTGTATAGTCCTGGACATCGTTGCCTCTTTCTCCTTACCGGAGAGCTGTACACAGGAGTCACTGAAGCTGCAGTAAATGACAAATTCAGCAATAGTTTTCCTGGCGCTTCGTATTTGATTCAGGAAAAGAACGGAATAATCTTTAAATTCATTTTTTATGCATAAATACATATGGTCGCGCGACCACATTTTTCCGTATTGTATATTATTATTTATTGTCTTAAACTGAAAATTAATTAAAGGACATATAAATGGCAGATTTAAAGTACATAATATTGCGAGGTCCGGTAAATGAAAAATGTTACGAGAAAAGACATTGCAGAAAAACTTGGAGTATCAGTATCTGTTGTTTCAAGAGTAATAAATAATAGTGGATATGTAAGTAAAGAAAAAAGAGAAAAAGTATTAAAGGCGGCAAAAGAAATGGGATATGTACAGAATCCTGTTGCAATGGCCCTTCAGCAAAACAAAACAAAGCAGTTACTTTTTTTCTGCGAAGATCTTACTTCTACATACTACAATCAAATGTATCATGGCATGGTAAGAGCCGCCAAGGAAAGAGGATATCATGTATTGACGGTAATGGATGAAAATGATTTTGAAATGGTAAAAGAAACAATAACGGATGGAATTTTGTTTCCAAATGAAATGGTAGCGGAAGCCTATGCAGCTTCGGTGGGGAGAAATTATAATCTTCCGGCTGTGACAGCATGTTTTAATCCGGGCATGTCGTTTTCAAAAGCAATGCCGGCTGTGACGATTGATAATGAAGAGGTGATTAATAAAGCCATAGATTATTTGATCGGATTGGGACATAAAAAAATAGGTATGACATTGCCATTCAGTTATGGTTATGTAGATTTGCGTTTTAGATACTGGGAAGAGCGGATGAAACAGGAGATTGGCATAGGATATGAAAAATACATTATAGATGTACAGGACCGGGTAAAGAGGAGAAGCAATACGAAAGGAATAAAGATTCCATGTCCTCAGGAATCAGGGGATTTCCTCTGCTATGATTGGTTTTATATTGGAAAGGAAGTGGCTGAATTTTATGTCTCTATGAGATATAAGCCTACAGTAATTTTATGTTTTAATGACGATATTGCATTCGGCACTATTGAATATTTGAAAAAACTTGGAATTCGGGTTCCTGATGATGTATCCGTAATGGGAATAGACGGTTTGTTTACGCGCGATAAATATACACCTAAGTTAACTACGGTAAATATGTATCCGGAACTTCAGGGCGCGAAGTGTGCAGAAATCCTGATTGATATTCTAAATGGTTTTAAATATAAGTATATATATAAATTTAAAGTTTCAATTTTAGAAGGTGAAAGTGTTAAAAAGCTTTAGTGCAGAGAATCAGGAGAAATACGTTTAGCAATAAAAAGCGATAAGAAGTGGTATAGATTTTTATATACAGATAAGGCAGGGGGGATGTTTGAATTGGGAAAAGGTCTGGTAGCCGGACTTGCTACGGAAGGCACAAGAACGATGACATTTACGGGAACTTATCTGGCAATGTTTGCGGAAAGAGGAAGGGGATATTTTAAAGAGCTGAATGTAAAGGTTAGCGATGCGGATAAGGAGGATGACAGATGATATTAGAAAACATACATTGTCTGCTTCAGTTTGATGATAGAGGAAACCTTTTGGCTTTAGTTAGTAAAAGCTCGGGCAGAAATTATATTGTGAAAGATGGATGTAGTTTATTCCGTCTGACTATGACAGAAATAATAGAAAACCGTGTTATGCCGGGAACACTGGCCCTGACCGGTGATATGGCAGAGCAGATTGACTTTATACAGCAAAGTCAGTGTTTGGAGATTGATTATAGAAATTTGGACGGTATGCCAGTAACGGTAAAATGTACAATAGGATTTATGGATGAAGAAATTCACTGGAATATATTAATAGAAAATAAGACAAGGTTCGCTGTCAGTGAAATAGAATATCCGGTGCTTCTGTTTAAACCGTATTTAGGATTAAATGCGGAAAGCGAGAGAATCTTACTGCCTAAGATGGACGGTATCCTTCTAGGCAACCCGGAGTTACATCCATGGGAAGACACTAACGCCGAAATAGTTGCGGAAAGATACTGGTATCCGGGAGAAGGAAAACAAAAACCGAATAATTTGGCAGTGCAGATGACCGCTTATTACGATGAAAAGGAAGGAATTTTAATTTATGCGGCAGATACGGATGGATATCCTAAAAAAATGGGCCCAATTTATTATAAAAATAAATTTATAGATCTGAGTCCGGTGCATCTTAGACCGGAAATTCCGAAAATGGATTTTTCATTAGAATATACGATTGTTGCCAGGTTTTTTAAAGGCGACTGGAAGCAGGCAGCCCAAATCTATAAGAAATTTGCGGAAACCGCACCCTGGTGTAATAAAACTATTTCAGAGCGTGAAGATATCCCGGACTGGATAAAAAAAGGGGCATTCTTCTTGAGCTTTCGCCTGAGGTACCAGAACAAAGGAGAGGCTTATCTGGATTATGTACCTGATTATATCGAAAAATGGAAAAAGATATTGGACATTCCGATTGTTGCAATGATGTGTGGCTGGGAAAAAATAGGTGAATGGGCCGGTCCTGATTATTTTCCTCCTTTTGGAGGAGAAAGACGATTTCGGAATATGTGTGGCAGACTTATGAGAAACGGGGAGATTCCATTTACTTTCGGCTTATCGGGTTTAAAGATCCTTATAAGACGACATAGAACAAAATCAAAAGATCAGCCTCAATTGGCATTAGACTATGATGGAAGAGAAATATTTGAACAGCAGTATCGTGAATCAGCGGCGTTAGATATTAACGGAGTTCCTATTGTAGACTCTAATATTGACGAATGGGATGGGGTGCATGCATATGCCTGCCCTGCTACAGAACAGGCAAAAAGTCAGATTTACGGAGCGTCAATCCGGATGTTAAAAGAATATGGTGTTATTATGCAGCAGGCGGATCAGGTTTTAGGAGGGGGCACTTCCGAATGTTACAATTTCGGGCATGGACATCCACCGGGCAGAGGCATCTGGCAGATAGAAAGTCTTAAAAAAATATATGATGAGACTCGAAAAGACGCAAAGAAAATTTCTAAAGATTTTGCACTGTCACAGGAGTGGATTTCAGAACCATTTATTCAGTATCTGGATATTTACCATTGCCGAAATTATGATAAACCTCAGGGTGGTCTGGAAAGTATACCACTGTTTTCATATTTATATCATAAATATATTCCTTGTTATGCGGGGGATTGGACATCATTGCTTCCTGATAATAAAACCGGCGTATATTTCCATGGATGGAATTTTATCTGTGGTAATCTTCCGGCAGGATCCCCCCTGAATATGTTGGGGGAAATAAAAAATCATGAACCAGAAGAGGCAGATCCTAAAATAATGGAGATGGCATGCAATGTTTGTGCAGCGTTAAAAAATGCGACGTCCTATCTTATATATGGGGAGATGCTCCCCACAGAAGAACTGCCTGTACCCGGAATGGACATTTATATTCAGGGATTAGATTTTGGTTTTAAAAGGAAAAGCATAACGGTACCTTCTGTACTCAGTATGTTTTGGAAGAATCCGGCAGGTAAAATAGCCTGCGCGTTGGCAAACGTGTCAGATGAGACAAAGATTGTAGATATACCGGTAGATTCATATATGAAACATATACAAAAAGTTTTCGTGGAAATAAACGGATATGAAAAAAGATACTGGAGGAATATAGTCAAAGGAAAAGTCAGATTGAAAATGCCAGCCAGATCGGCAGCTGTTGTTAGAGAGGAAAGATAGAGTATGGATAGGATGTTGCGTAACAGGAAAGCAATAGTGTTTTTTGTAGCTCCCGCATTTGTTTTATTTACAGTTGTTTTGCTTATTCCGATTCTGCAGATGCTGTATTATTCTCTATGTGATTATAACGCATTAAAAGAGCCGGTATTTATAGGTCTGGATAATTTTAAAACCCTTTTATTTGAGGACAAAACAATGAGGATGGCTTTAAAGAATTCCTTGTTTTTCATGATATTTTCTGCCGTCACACAACAGATAATAGGAGTGCTTCTGGCTGTTATGCTGACCAATATCAGACGAGGAAGAAACTTTTTTAGGAATGTAATATATCTCCCTACGGTTTTATCATCAGCCGCACTGGGGTTGTTGTGGGCATTCATTTTTAATCCGAAATTTGGACTCAATTATCTGTTGGATAAGTTGGGAATACAGGGACCTTTATGGCTGATGGAATCAGACGGTTTTATTGTTCTTCCTATGATCGTGATTGCTTTTGTAGCACTTTGGCAATATGTGGGACAGAATATGATGTTATATATGGCTCAGATTATGGGCATTTCTAAGGATTTGTATGAAGCGGCACGAATAGATGGTGCGTCAGATACGAAAACATTTCGTTTTATTACATTACCCTTGATAAAACCAATGTTTATAACATCGTTATCATTAAATTGTATTGGTTCCCTCAAATTTTTTGATCTGGTCTATAACATGACTCAAGGCGGACCTAGTAACAGGACCCAGGTTCTTGCAACACATTTATATGAACAAGGATTCATTTATTTTAAATATGGTTATTCCAGCGCTATAGCTGTAGTTTTGCTGGTACTTTGTTTAATAGTGTCGTTGATAATACGGAAGGGCATAAGGGTGGAAAATTATGAAATGTAAACCGAAGAAAATAATTATATATATCATTCTGATAATCTTAACGTTAATATATATACTGCCGTTTCTTTGGATGATTAATGTATCGTTGAAGACGAATCAGGAATTAATGACAAATCCATTCAGTATGCCGGAAGTTCTGCAGTTGGGAAATTATATCTATGCATGGGTCAATGGAAATTTGGGGATAGCTATGCTTAACTCATTTATTGTCTGTTCAGTATCATTGATATTGAGTTTGACGATTGGATCTATGGCGGCTTTTGCCATTGCAAGAATGAAATGGAAACTTTCAGAATGGACTTTGAGTTATTTTCTGTTTGGGATGATGATACCTGTGCATTGTGTACTTATTCCTTTATTTGTTCAGTTTTCAAAATTGGGGCTGACAGATTCATTGATCGGGTTAATTATTCCATATACGGTATTTGCATTGCCGATGGTAATTTTTTTAATGACAGGTTTTTTTAAATCTTTACAGAATGAAATTTTTGAAGCTGCCTGTATAGATGGATGCAGTATTTATTCCTGTTTTTTTAAAATTGCTGCACCTCTTACCAAAACTGGATTTTCAGTAGCGGGAATGATGATTTTTGTTTCAAGTTGGAATGAACTTTTAATGGCACTTGTATTTATATCTGATGTAAATAAAAAGACTTTACCGGTGACCCTGACATATTTTGTAGGACCTTATGCTGTTAATTATGTACAAATGTTTGCTGCAATTATTATTGCTTTGGCGCCGACAATAATAGTTTATCTTATTTTCAGCAATCAAATAGTAGAAGGTTTGACTACGGGGGCCGTTAAAGGATAAAACAATTAGCAGAAGGGAGAAAATGAAATGATGAGAAAAAAATTAGTGTCAGTGTTAACCATTAGTGTTATATGTGTATCTATGTTACTGGGATGCAGTGTTTCAACGGATACAGGTGATGCTTCCCTTAATGAAGGAAATACTTCCAATGAAGGAAATACTTCCAATGAAGGAAATACTTCCAATGAAGAATCATCTGGCGATGCTACAGAAATATCATGGATTTTTTATGATGACCTAAATGTATCAGAAGATCTTGTAACAAAAGGCTATAAGGATGTGATTGAACGGTTTAATGAAGATTATGCGGGAAAGTATCATGTAAATGTTATTAGTACTCCGAGGGAAGAGTATGATACAAAACTTAACGCATTAATTGCATCGGGAAATATCCCTGAATTATTTACCTGTCATCCCGGACCGCTTATGGAACAATATGTAGACGCAGGCGTTGCCGCTGATCTCACTGAGATACTTCAGAAAGATAATCCGGACTGGTATAAATCATTTAAAGACGGTATTTTTGATAAATTGACGTATGATGAAAAAATTATGGCAATACCGACTAATTTTTCGGCAGCACTTGTCTTTTATAATACACAGATATTTGAAGAGGTTGGTGTAACACCTCCGGAAACATATGACGAGTGGCTTGAAGTATGTGAAAAGATACAGGATGCCGGATATACGCCTATAGCTTGTTCTGCAAAAGACCCATGGTGTATCTCTTTGCTTGCAGGTTACCTTTGCGACAGAGAGGATGGACCGGATAATCTGCAGGGCGTTTCTGAAGGCACATTAGACTGGACAAGTGAATCATATATTAATGCCGGAAATAAACTTATAGAACTCTCTCAATATTTTCAGCCGACAGCAGCCGGAGATTCCAACGATCAGGCAAATGCGGAATTTACTTCAGGAAAGGCAGCTATGTTAGTTCAGGGATCTTGGGTGATCGGTGAAATTAATGGGCGTGTGCCTGAGATTGAAGAGGTATGCGGGGCTTTCCGGTTCCCGGCTATTGAGGGAGGAGCCGATCCTGATAGAATGATGGTTAAAACAGATAATATCATGCTAAGTTCTAAAGCTGAAGGTGACAAAAAAGAGGCGGCAATTGAATTATTGAAATATTTCACAGATGAAACGGCACAGAAATATGTGGCGGAAGAAGCTGGGAAAATACCGACTACAAATGTAGAAGTTGATACTGCTGTGGCACCAAAACAGTATAATTATGTAGAAGAGGTTTTGGATAATACAACAGCTACATTCGGATTTTATAATGAATCTCTGGCCACAACGGAAGCAGGAGATATATTTGATGATGCTATTGTAGAAATTTATTTACAAAATGCAACTCCTCAGGAGGCTTTTCAGGAACTCCAGGATTATTATGAAAAAAATGTGTGGTAACGGGAAAATAAGATGGACAGAAGAGAAGCAGATGCACAGGCAAAAGAAATTGTCAAAAAATGACAATTGAAGAGAAAATATCACAATTAAAATTCTTAACTTCCGATGAGGGTTAGCACTCAATCGAATAAAAGACTTTGAAAAGCCTGGAAAATCAACGTTTTTATTGATTTTCCAGGCTATCTTTAGCATAATTATTGAGTAGGTATCGGCACCCGTAACGACGGCAAACCTTACAGCAACTCCGAAGACAACAACGGCTTCGAATAGTAGCGGGAAAACAGGTAGCATACATTCAAAATATGTGTTTTGTCATAAAAATGGGGAGTGGATAAAAACCGATGCCTATGAAACTTGTCTTAGACGCTTAATGTCTGGGTTGGGGTATAATGTGACAAACAATCATTCTTTTCGTATGAGCTTAAACAGCAATGTTTTTATAGGCAAATATGGGTTACCTGCTACAGAGAGAGCAAGATTGCTGGGGCATTCAGTAGAGACAAATTTAAGATATTATAGTTTTGCCGGAAAGGACAGCTTGGATGATATCTGTGCAATACTGAATGAAGAGATTGAGGTCTCACCTAGGTCTCACCAAAATATCGTTACTTATACAAATGAAAAAAGCTCAAGAACCGCATATTCTCGAGCTTTCTAGAACAAAATCCTAATGCGGAAGATGGGACTTGAACCCACACGGTATTGCTACCACAAGATCCTTAGTCTTGCTCGTCTGCCAATTCCGACACTTCCGCATAGCGACACAAAATAATTACTATCTCGCATCACGCAAGAATGATAATAACATCTTCCCACGGCAATGTCAACATGATTTTGAAATTTGTAGGAATTATTTATACACTTAGAACAGTTTGGGAGAAATGTAAAGATAGAAAATTATGACGATGGCGTCTTAGATTTATTTCTGATATAATACATAACAGAAAATACACTACAGATGATTATTGGAAAAATATAAACAGAAGAGGGAACAACAGTTATGGAATCAAGAGTGGAACAAGCAGCAGAGAGAAAAATGTGTGGTTACAACTGTGCGCAGGCAGTGGCGTGCACGTACTGTGATCTGGCGGGAATTGATGAAGAGACGGCTAGGAATCTTACTCAGGGATTTGCGGTAGGAATCGGCGGCAGCATGGAAGCTACCTGCGGAGCTGTCATCGGAGCGGTCAATGTACTGGGACTGATCAATAAAAATCCGCAGAAGACCATGCAAGGGTCCAGAAGGATAATTCAGAGCTTCAAGGAGCAGAACGGAACCGTGATCTGTAAGGAATTAAAAGGCATCAACGATGGCATTGTAAAGAGAGAATGCATCGACTGCGTCAGAGATGCAGCGGCTTTACTGGAAGCAGAATTACCGGAAAGCTATGGAAAGTCGAAACCGGTAGTACCATAGAGGTGTGACAGCATGAGTACAAAAGAAACTTCAGCGGATAAAACTAAATACCGTCTGGCGGAAGCGGCGAAAAAGTGTATGGCTTCGTCCGGCACCGATGCCATGACAGTGACGCAGATCGTGCAGACCTGCGGCGTGACGAGGCAGACCTTTTACCGGAATTTTCAGGACAAATATGATCTGATCAACTGGTATTTCGACAAGCTCTTACTGGAATCTTTTGCACAGATGGGAGACGGACTTACCGTATACGAAGGACTGACCAGAAAGTTTGAATTCATTCAGAAGGAGAGAGTTTTTTTCGCCGGAGCATTCCGCTCGGATGATCATAATTCTCTGAGGGAACATGATTACGAACTGATCCTGGATTTCTACACGCAGCTGATCGGGCGTAAGACCGGTAGACAGCCCGAAGAGAATATTTTATTCCCGCTGCGGCTCTATTGCAGAGGTTCTATTGATATGACCGTGGAATGGATCTTCGCTCCGAAGGAGAGAACGCCGGAGCAGATGGCGGCGCTTTTGGTCAGTGCACTTCCTATGCCGGTGACAGAATTGTTTCAACAGTTGGGCGTATTGCGTTAGTGAAAAAATCACCAAAGCTATTTGTGAAAAATTACTAAAAAAAATGTACACATTGTGAACTTTCTGTAAAAAGTGACAGTCAAGCCAAACTGTCACTTTTTTTATGTCCAGATTGTAGTTAGAATAAAATTATCATTAAGATTTGTTCTCAATTCGAAAGGAGATTATGTATCATGGCAAACAGAATTATGCTCAACCAGACCTCTTATCATGGTGCCGGAGCAATCGAAGAAATCGTAAATGAAGCAAAGGCTCATGCTTTTCAGAAGGCATTCGTATGTTCCGATCCCGACCTGATCAAGTTCGGTGTGACCGGAAAAGTAACCGGACTGCTTGACAAGGAAGGTCTTGCTTATGAAATTTATTCCGATATTAAGGCTAACCCCACCATTGACAATGTGAAAAACGGTGTGGCTGCTTTCAAGGCATCCGGCGCAGACTATATCATCGCCATCGGCGGCGGCTCCTCCATGGATACCTCCAAAGCCATCGGTATCATCATTGCCAACCCTGAATTCGAAGATGTACGTAGCCTGGAAGGCGTAGCACCTACCAAGAAACCCTGTGTACCCATCATCGCAGTACCCACCACAGCCGGTACCGCAGCTGAGGTTACGATCAACTACGTTATCACTGATGTAGAGCGCAAGCGTAAGTTCGTATGCGTAGATCCTCATGATATGCCTATTATCGCTGTGGTAGATCCCGAGATGATGTTTTCTATGCCCAAGGGACTGACCGCTTCTACCGGTATGGATGCTCTGACCCACGCTATCGAAGGTTACACCACCAAGGCGGCATGGGAGATGACCGATATGTTCCACCTGAAGGCAATCGAGATCATTTCCAAGTCCCTGCGCGGCGCTGTAGCCAATACCAAGGAAGGCCGTGAAGGCATGGCTCTGGGTCAGTACATTGCCGGTATGGGCTTCTCCAATGTAGGTCTCGGTATCGCTCATTCCATGGCACATACCCTGGGTGCTGTCTATGATACCCCTCATGGTGTTGCCTGTGCAATGATGCTTCCTATCGTTATGGAATACAATGCTGACTGCACCGGTGAAAAGTATCGTGAGATTGCCCGTGCTATGGGTGTGGAAGGTGTAGATCAGATGGATCAGGCCGCCTACCGTAAGGCTGCAGTTGACGCAGTTCGTAAGCTGTCCGAGGATGTAGGAATTCCTTCCAAGCTGGAAGCACTGAAGGAAGAGGATCTTCCTTTCCTGGCAGAATCCGCTCATGTAGATGCCTGCGCACCCGGCAACCCTAAGGATGCAAGCATCGAGGATCTGACCGAGCTGTTTAGAAAGTTGATGTAATCATTAAATTTGCTACTGTTTTTCCGAAAAATAATATGGTATGCTAAGAAACGAGCAGGCTTGCGAGAGCAGACCTGCTCGTTTTTAAAAGAAAAATGGATGAAATCAACAGGACAAAGGAAACAATAATGGGCAATACAAAACATACCAAAGAGAAGATCCGTGAAAGGATCCAACAGAAAAAGATCCTCTTTGACGGAGCCTTCGGGACCTATTACGGAGGAAAATATGACACGAAACAGCTGCCGGAGCTGGCGAATCTGGAAGCCCCGGAACGGGTGAGGGAGATTCATACGGAGTACCTCGAGGCAGGAGCACAGATTCTGCGTACCAACACCTTCGCAGCCAACAGCTTCTGCATGGATAGGTCCAAAGAACAGATCGAGGAGACTCTGCGAAGCGGCGTACGCCTGGCGAGGGAAGCGGTGGCTGCGTGGAGAGAACGCACCGGTGAGACAAAAGAAGTCTATATTGCCGGAGATATCGGACAGATTCCCGGGGATGCGCTGGCACAGAAGGATACTTTATGCCGCGAATACAAAGAGATCTGCCGTATTTTTCTGGAAGAGGGAGCGGACTTTTTTGTCTTTGAAACTTTTTCCGAGATGGAAGAGCTCCTGCCTGCGATCAAAATGATCGGGGAACAGGCATTTATTACGGTACAATTCTCTGTAAACCAGTTCGGCTACAGCAATGCAGGATTAAGTGCCAGAAAGCTTTTACAGAGAGCGGGTGAGGCAAAGGAGATCGATGCCGTGGGCTTTAACTGCGGTGTGGGTCCGTCCCATATGCACCGGATCCTGCAGATACTGGAAAAACCGGAAGGAAAACTTCTCACAGCCCTTCCCAATGCGGGGTATCCTCAGATGGTCACCGGCCGTATGCTCTTCACCGGGGATAACAAAGACTATTTTGTGGACAGAATGCAGCAGATGACTGCCCTTGGAGTGGATATGGCAGGCGGCTGCTGCGGTACGACACCGGAATATATCGCGGAGCTTGCCGGAAAGCTGGATCTGACCCAGTACCCACAGGCAAAAAAAGACACAGAACCGGAGAAACAGCAGGCACCGAAGGAAGACCGTTCTTTTTATCATACCAAAGAGGCGGAGGGCAGGAACCGAAAGCTGATCGCCGTGGAACTGGCACCTCCCATGGGAATCGATGACGAAAAACTGATGGATGCGGCACATCTGCTACAGAAGAGCGGAGTGGATGTGCTGACTTTCCCGGATTCTCCTTCGGGACGTACCAGAGCAGATTCCATTCTCATGGCGGAGAAGGTGGCAAGAGAGACCGGTATGTGTGTCATGCCCCATATCTGTTGCCGGGATAAAAATGCCATTGCCATGCGTTCCCAGCTGCTGGGAGCCTATATCAATGGTATTCAGAATTTCCTGGTGATCACGGGAGACCCCATTCCTTCCATGGTGCGGACCACGGTGAAGAGTGTGTTCAACTTTGATTCTGTGGGACTGATGCAGATTCTGGCGGATATGAACGAGGAGCAGTTCACGCAGGCTCCGGCCAGCTACGGCGGAGCCATCAATCAGGGCAGGCGTAATCTTGAGGTGGAGATCGGCAGAGTGAAGAAGAAAATGGCGGCGGGAGCCACCTTTTTTCTGACACAGCCCATTTCCACACAGGAGAGTGCCGACAGAGTGCGCCGGATCAAAGAGGAGACCGGAGCAAGGATTCTCTGCGGGATCATGCCGTTCGTGAGTCTTAAAAATGCCACCTTTATGAAGAACGAGATGGCAGGCATCGACGTGACGGACGAAGTACTGGCAAGATACCGGGCGGACATGACCAGAGAAGAGGGAGAGCAGGCCGGTGTGCAGCTGGCAAAGGAAGTGATCGTCATGACGGAGGATTTTGCGGACGGCTATTATTTCTCCTTTCCCTTCAACCGGGTGACCATGCTGGAAAAAATACTCAATTAATGGGATTTTTTCAAAAAAACAGTTAACAAACCTTGGAAAAATCCGAAATAAGTAGTATACTGTAACTGATATAAAAGGACTAATGGCTGAAAGGCCGATTCAAAACAGTTGACACGGAGGTGACTGTGATGAGTATTAATATTCAGGCAAAGACCAATTATTCATTTCTGTTTTCCGGTTTGAGCTCTACGGCATCCAATGCGGCAAGCAGCAACTGGCTGGCAGATTATGCAAGTATTAAGAATGGCAGCTATGCCAAGCTGATGAAGGCTTATTACGGCAAGGAGAACAACGCATCCAAAACCGCAGCTTCCGACATAACGAAGAAAGACACCACGAAGGAGACCGCGAAGAAAGCACTGGCCAAGGTAGAGACCGCCACTGATGCTTTGAAGGAATCCGCAGATACATTACTGGCTGCCGGTAAAAATGATCTGTTCGCACAAAAGGATATCACCACCAAGGATGAGAATGGTATAGAGACCACGACCAAGGGCTATGATACCAGTGCCATCTACAATGCGGTGAACAGCTTTGTGAAGAATTACAACAGCGTGATGGCTGCTGTGGATGATGTGAGCGATACCACAGTGAACAACCGCACGGAATCGCTGGGGAATACCACCATTGCCAACAGTAAGCAGCTGGCGAAGATCGGTATCACTATGAAAAATGACGGTACCTTATCCCTGGATAAGGATGCTTTTATGAAAGCGGATATGTCTACGGTAAAGAGCCTGTTTCAGGGAAATGGTTCCTACGGCTACCGTGTATCCGCACAGAGCTCCATGATCAATTTCGCAGCAGATCATGCTTCCACCAGAAGCAGTCTGTACACCGGAAGCGCAGGATATACCGGCCTTTATAATGCAGGTAACCTGTTCAGCTCCTACATGTAAATGTAAAATAATTGGTAACTATTCAGAGCCATGCAAAACTGTGTTCTGCGAATGCTTGCATTCAGGCAGATAAGCAGTTTTACATGGCGAAGTAACCTCATGAGCAAAAAGGAAGCCTCGTAGAGGCGATTTTGCGAATGGGGTCTGAATAGTTACAAGGCCGAAGAACGCAGAAATCGTAATTATTTTGCATACAGTTTAAATAATTCGAAAAATAGTGTTGACATTTGGAGCCGGTTGTTGTAATATACATTTGTTCGCAGAAATGGCGGAATTGGCAGACGCGCACGGTTCAGGTCCGTGTGGTAGTGATACCATGAGGGTTCAAGTCCCTCTTTCTGCATCACATGGCGGTGACCGAAAGGTTGCCGCCTTTGTCGTTTCTGAAAAATATAATACAAAACCGAGAAAGGGGTGAAAACCGTGGCAATTAATAGAAGAGACAAAACGAAGACAGACAGGGCATCGAAAGTACACAAGGACTGGTACAAACTGGATCTGTCGGCCATCGTATACCCGACCTTACAGAGAAGAGATTTTTCTTCCGTTTATCGTTTGTCCGTTCTTTTAAAGGAGGAGATCGATCCCGAGATGCTGCAGCGGGCGGTGAATCTGACAATGCCTCGTTTTCCGACGTATAAGGCGGCTATCCGCAAGGGTGTCTTCTGGAGATACCTGGAGCCCAATGACCGCCCCGGCCCATTTGTGCAGGAGGACGTGAAAAATCCCTGTCAGCCCATGTATTTCAAGGCCAATAACCGGTATCTGGTAAGAATCTATTATTACCGGAACCGGATCGCCCTGGAGGCCCATCACAGTCTGGGAGACGGTACCGGAGGCATGTGCGTATTGCAGACTCTGACGGCCACTTATCTGCGCCTGAAGGGGCATACGGAGATCGAGAACGGCGGTTTTGTGCTGGATATTTTAGAGACACCGGATCCGGTAGAACTGGAAGATGCCTACATGAAATATGCCAATGCCAAGGTGTGCCCGCCCAGACCGGGGGAGAAGACTTACCGTGTCCGGGGAACCAAGGAGCCCTTTTATACCCTAAACATCATAGACGGTATTATGTCGGTGGCAGAGGTCATGAAGGTGGCAAAAAGCTATAATGCCACCATTACGGAATATTTCAATGCGGTTCTGCTCTATGCACTGATGCAGAAGCAGGAGAGTGAGTGGCATTTAAAATTACGTCCGGTAAAGATTGCCATGCCGGTGAATCTGCGGCGCTTTTTCCCATCGAAGACTCTGCGGAATTTTATCACCATGATCTATCCGGGGATTGACCCAAGACTGGGAGAATACACTTTTGAAGAGATCGTGACCCAGGTGCACAATTACATGCGGTATTATCTGAATGAAAAGCTGTTGCGGGGCGATATCACCACCAACGCAGAGACCCAGAGGAACCCGTTTATCCGTGTGGTACCGCTGTTTATCAAGGATCTGGTGGTCCGCCAGTTCTATACGAAGATCCAGGACAAAAACTCTTCGGCGGGGCTGACCAACATGGGAGCTTTGAAAGTGCCGGAGACCATGAAGCCCTATATCGAACGTTTTGATATCTATATGGGACAACCGTTCTCTACGAGAACCAACTGTGCCATTGCCAGCTTTGAAGATATTCTTACCATCAATTTTGCCAGCAGTATTGCGGAAACGGATGTGGAACGACTGTTTTTCCGCAAGCTGGTACAGGACGGTATTCATGTGAAGATCGAGAGTAACCGGTAGATCCTCCGGTTAGAAAGGAAATGCTTATGTCATATTGTGTGAACTGTGGTGTGGAACTGGATGCTTCGGCAAAGAAGTGCCCTCTGTGCGACACACCGGTGTATAATCCCAAGGCACCGGAACCGGAGAAGCAGCCATCCCCTTTTCCAAAGGAAAAGGGACAGGTGGAAGTGGTAAAAAGAAAAGATCTGGGAGTACTGTTGACGGTTATTGTACTGGCTACGGCGGTGACCTGTGGGCTGTTAAACGCTTTTGTGTTCCGCAGCAGTCTGTGGTCTCTGGCGGTGATCGGCGTAGTCCTGGTATTGTGGGTTATTATGATCCCTGTGGTTATTTATACGAGACAGCCCATTTATCTGTCGATCCTGCTGGATGGAGTGGCAGTGATCGTGTATCTATATCTGCTGACTTATCTGACGGGACATAACAGCTGGTTCTATGGACTGGGACTGCCGATCGTATTGCTGGTGACGGCAGTGGTGGAAGCGGTGACGTTCTGTATCCGCAAGCTCCCCATGTCCTTCCTGACAGGAGCCCTGTACCTGATCTCGGGAATCGCTGTTTTGTGCGTGGGACTGGAACTTCTGATCGACCGGTTCCTGAGACAGGAGATCGCACTGGGATGGTCGGCTATCGTGCTGACGATCTGCGTGATCGTCGATATCACCATCGCCACCCTTTTATCCCGGAGGAGACTGCGCAATGCAGTGCGCAGAAGATTGCACTTTTGATCACTATTCAGAGCCATGAAATATTGGCGAAGCAGCCTCAGATGAGCAAACAACAAGTGAACTTGTTGTTCAGGAAAGCATCGGAGATGCGATTTTGCGAATGAGGCGCTGAATAGTTACGAGAAAACTAGGTGAACAGGAGGAACTTATGGCACTGGTAGGAAAAAACAGTGAGAAGAACAACCAGAATCTGATGCAGCTCATCCGCAGGGCCCATGGTCTTGTGGAGAATCCGGATCTGGAGAAGCACAGACAATCCCAGGATCACATTGGCGAGCTGCTCGGCAACAGTAAAGAGATCCAGTACCGTCCCGTGGACATCGATGGCATGGATGCGGAGTGGGTCAGCGTGAACCGGGCTCATATGAAAAAGTACGTGATCCTGCATTGCCACGGAGGCGGATATTCCACCGGCAGCAGTATCTATGCCAGAACCCTGACATCGAAGCTGGCGGCGGGTACTTCCATGGATGTGCTGTGCTTTGATTACAGACTGGCACCGGAGCATCCGTATCCGGCAGCTGCGGAGGATGCCATGAAAGCCTGGAACTATCTGATGCTTTTGGGCTACGGAGCAAGAGATGTGATCATTACCGGAGATTCGGCCGGAGGTAATCTGGCGCTTTCACTGGTGTTGAAATTGAAAGAGCAGGAGCGCCTGTTTCCCAGAGGAATCGTGCTGATGTCTCCCTGGACGGATCTTACCGGCGAGGGCAAGACTTTCCAGACCAAGGCGGAACTGGATCCGGTACTGGATAAAGAGTACATCGACCGTATGACCAGGGCCTATGCCCCGGACAGAGATCTGACGGATCCTTATATTTCTCCGCTGTTTGGAGACTTTCATGGTTTCCCGCCCGTCTATATTCAGGTGGGAGAGAATGAAATCCTGTTGGACGATTCTCTGCGGCTATATAAAAATCTGATCAAAGCCGGGGTCGCTGCCCATATCGACCGATTCCCCGGAATGTGGCATGTTTTTCAGATGTCACCCTTCAAAAAGGCCAGTGAGGCCATGGATAAGAATGCGGAATTCATCTATTCTGTGTGCAGATAATTTAAATCAGAAAAAATGACTATTTTTTTCAAAAGAAAGAAAAGGATTTTTAAGACAGGCACAGAATATTAGAAGTAGGGGCAGGAGGAACTATGACGATCAGAGAAAACTTGGAACAGTGGGAAAAGGATTATTTAAGTCCGTACGCATCCTTGAGTGTGAACTCCAAAGGACGTCTGCGACCGGAAGAACAATGTGATATCCGGCCGGTGTTTCAGAGAGACAGAGACCGTATTATCCATTGCAAGGCCTTTCGAAGGCTAAAGGATAAGACCCAGGTATTTCTGACACCTGAGGGTGACCATTACCGTACCAGACTGACACATACGCTGGAGGTATCCCAGACGGCCAGAACCATAGCCAAGGCATTAAAGCTGAACGAGGATCTGGTGGAAGCCATTGCGCTGGGACACGATCTGGGACACACGCCTTTCGGACATGCCGGAGAGCGTGCGCTGAACAGAGTATGCCCTTTTGGCTTCGAACATGCCGAACAGAGCGTCCGCACCGTGGACATTCTGGAGAAGGATGGCAAGGGGCTGAATCTGACCTACGAGGTGCGAGACGGTATAAGAAACCACCAGACCATTGGAAAGCCCCACACCCTGGAGGGCAAGATCGTCAGACTTTCCGATAAAATTGCCTATATTCATCACGATATGGATGACGCCATCCGCGGAGGAATCCTCACGGAAGCGGATGTGCCGAAGGACATCTGTGAGGTGATCGGCAGCAGCCCCACCGAGAGACTGGATCATTTCATTCATGACATCGTGACCAACAGCATGGACAAGGGAGACATCCTGATGTCGGAGCCGGTGGCGGAAGCCATGACGAAGATACGACAGTTCATGTTTGAGAGAGTTTACAAGAACCCGATAGCGAAGAGCGAAGAGGGGAAAGCAGAGATGCTGATGGAGACATTGTACCAGCATTTCCTGAAGCATCTGGATGATCTGCCGGAAGAATATCTCAATCTTCTTTCCGTGGGAGAACCGAGAGAGAAGGTCGTCTGCGACTATGTGGGAGCGATGACGGATCGGTTTGCCATAGCGGTATACGAGGATATTTACATACCGAAATCCTGGCAGAGATAGGTACAAGATAAAATAGGAGTTAAAAACGTGTATTATCCCGAAGAACTGGTAGAAGAAGTCAGAGCCAGAAATGACATCGTGGATGTGATATCGGGCTATGTCTCATTGAAAAAAAAGGGAAGCAACTATTGGGGCTGCTGTCCTTTTCATAACGAAAAAACACCTTCCTTTTCGGTGTCTTCGAACAAACAGATGTATTATTGCTTCGGATGCCATGCCAGCGGAAATGTATATACGTTTCTTATGAAATATGAAAACGATACCTTCCCGGAGGCCATTAAGATCCTGGCGGACCGCGCCGGGGTAAAGCTTCCCGAAGTGGAGGAGACACCGGAACAGAAGAAAAAAGCCGGCAAACGTATGCGGCTGCTGGAAGTCAATAAGGAAGCGGCAAAATATTTTTATTATATGCTGCGGGATCCCCGTGGCGAAGTGGGAATGCGGTATCTGACGGGGCGGAAGCTGACCGATGAGACCATGCATCATTTCGGACTGGGTTATGCCGGGAAAAACGGCGAGCAGGTGGTACAGTACCTGCGGAAAAAGGGCTTTACGGACGAAGAGATCAAAGACTCCGGACTGGCAATGTTTTCTGAACAGCGGGGACTGCGAAGCCAGTTCTGGAATCGTGTCATGTTCCCCATACAGGATATCAACCACCGGGTCATCGGCTTCGGCGGCAGAGTCATGGGAGACGGGGAACCGAAATACCTGAATTCACCGGAGACCATGATCTTCGATAAGAGAAGGAATCTTTATGGACTGAATTTCGCAAGGACTGCCCGGACGGGCAATATTATCCTGTGCGAGGGCTACATGGATGTCATAGCCATGCATCAGGCGGGATTTACCCAGGCGGTGGCATCCCTGGGAACGGCATTTACGGTGGAACAGGCTAACCTTTTACACCGTTATGCGGAAAACATCCTGCTGGCCTACGACAGCGACGGTGCCGGAACCAAGGCGGCACTCCGGGGCATCGGTATTCTCAGGGAGGCCGGGCTTACCGGTAAAGTCATCAATATGCGTCCTTATAAGGACCCGGATGAATTTATCAAGAATCTGGGGAAAGAGGCTTTTCAGGAGAGAATCGATCAGGCGGAGAACAGTTTCTACTTCGAGATCCGTATCCTGAGTGAACAATACGATCAGAGTGATCCGGAACAGCGGACGAAGTTCCACCGGGAGATCGCACAGAAACTGTGCGAATTTTCGGAAGATCTGGAGCGGGAGAATTATTTGCAGGCCATTGCCGAAAAATATATGATCCGTCCCGATGATCTGCGCAAAATGGTCATAGGATATGCTTCCCAGACGGGAATCGCCAGACCGATTCCCCGTCCCCGCAGCGGAGTGCAGAACAAGAGCGATCCTTCGGAGAGCGGACGGAAGTCCCAGAGACTGCTGATCACCTGGATCGGAGATGATCCTTCTCTGTATACGATTGTACGTAAGTACATTTCTCTGGAGGATTTCACGGAGGAATTGTATCGCAAGGTGGCGGAGAAGATGTTCGCAGAGCTGGACAACGGACAGTTTCAGCCGGCGGGGATCATCAGCATGTTTGAGGATGAAGAGGAGCAGAGGCAGGCAGCGGAGCTGTTCCATACAACGCTCCCCGAATTGTCCACGAAGCAGGAGAGAGAAAGAGCTTTCCATGACATTCTGGTGTCAGTCAAACGCAACAGCTACCAGTACTATATGGCGCAGCTGGGTACAGATGTCAATGCGGTCAAAAAAGCGGTGGAAGGCAAAAAAGCACTGGAAGAATTACAAAGAGCCCGCATTTCTCTGGAATAATAGGGTTTGCGGCTCGGGACAGTTATAAAAAATACGAAATATGGCTATAAATAATGGCAATGAAAGGATGGAACCACGAAAATGGATGAAAACACACAGGCAAAATTTGCGGAGAAGATAAAAGAGCTCCTGAATATGGCGAAAAAGAAAAAGAATGTGCTGGAGTATCAGGAAATCAGTGACTTCTTTGCGGACATGCCTCTGGAAGAGGAACAGATGGAGAAGGTTCTGGAGTATCTGGACCAGAACAACGTAGATGTGCTGCGTATTACCGATGACGATGATGTGGATGACGAAGAGATCATTCTGACCGATGAGGACGAAGTGGATGTGGAGAACATCGACCTGTCCGTACCGGAAGGCGTCAGCATTGAGGATCCTGTCCGTATGTACTTAAAGGAGATCGGCAAGGTGCCCCTGCTAAGTGCTGAGGAAGAGATCGAACTGGCCCAGAGAATGGAAGAGGGCGACCAGGAAGCGAAAAAGCGTCTGGCAGAGGCCAACTTACGTCTGGTAGTCAGCATTGCCAAGAGATATGTAGGCCGTGGAATGCTGTTCTTAGACCTGATCCAGGAAGGTAACCTGGGTCTGATCAAAGCTGTAGAGAAATTCGATTATCGTAAAGGATATAAGTTCTCCACCTATGCGACCTGGTGGATCCGTCAGGCCATCACCAGAGCAATCGCCGATCAGGCGAGAACCATCCGTATCCCGGTGCATATGGTAGAGACCATCAACAAACTGATCCGCGTGAGCAGACAGCTGCTGCAGGAGCTGGGAAGAGAACCGACCCCCGAAGAGATCGCGGAAGAGATGAACATGCCGGTAGACAGAGTGCGTGAGATCTTAAAGATCAGCCAGGAGCCCGTATCCCTGGAGACTCCTATCGGTGAAGAGGAAGACAGCCATTTAGGCGACTTTATTCAGGATGATAATGTACCGGTTCCTTCCGATGCTGCAGCATTTACTCTGCTGAAGGAACAGCTGGTGGAAGTGCTGGGTACTCTGACAGAGAGAGAACAGAAAGTACTGAGACTCCGTTTCGGTCTGGATGACGGACGGGCCCGTACTCTGGAGGAAGTAGGTAAGGAATTCAACGTTACCCGTGAACGTATCCGTCAGATCGAAGCAAAGGCATTGCGCAAACTGCGTCATCCCAGCCGCAGCCGCAAGCTGAAGGATTATCTGGATTAATGGCGGAAGTTATATTATCCAATCGAATGCAGGCTTTAACAGACATGGTCACTCCCGGCACTGTGATAACAGATGTGGGGTGTGACCATGGTTTTGTATCGGTCTATCTCGTGCAGAAGGGGCTCTCCCCGCGGGTGATCGCCATGGATGTGCGGTCAGGGCCCCTGGAGCGTGCCAGAGAGCATATCCGGGAATATGGTCTGCAGGACAGGATAGAGACCAGACTTTCCGACGGTCTGCACGGCCTGAAGACCGGAGAGGCGAACGGGATGATCTGTGCCGGCATGGGCGGACCTCTCATGGAGAAGATTCTTACCGAAGGAAGAGAACAGGCACAGGGATTTGCAGAGCTGATCCTGCAGCCACAGTCGGAGATCCCGCATTTTCGGACATTCCTGATGGATGAGGGATATCTTCTGCTGGATGAGAATATCATCTACGAAGAAGGAAAATATTATTTTATGATGAAGGTGCGCTGGCTGGGTGCGATGACGGACGATGCGGTACGGCAGAAGGTCGGGGACTCCTGGAAGACGGAAGGTCTGGATCCCGGACTGGCGGAAAAGTTCGGCCCGCTGCTTTTATCCCGCAGAGACCGGATACTTCGGGAGTATCTGGAATGGATGCTGACCGAGCGAAAGCAGATCGTGGGACGCATGGAGCAAAAGGCAGATGCGGACAATCCCAGAACCATATGCCGCAGACAGGAGATCGCAGACGAGATCACCCTGATTACCCGTGCACTGGATTGGTATGATAATGGCAAGGAACCGGATTGCGTTTGAAAAATAAGACCTGTAAAAGCAGATTACAGAAGGACAGGGTGAGAAAAATGATCACAGTGAAGATAAACGGGGAAGAGAGACAATATCCTCAGGGAGCCACTTACGAGGATGTGGCCAACGATTATCAGCAGGAGTATGAGAATCTGATCGCACTGGCAGCCAGAGACGGCAAGATCAGAGAATTGTTCAAGAAACTGACAAGGGATTGCGAGGTTACCTTTTTTACCTTGAAGGATGATGTGGGCAACAAGACTTATGTGCGTTCTGCCACAATGCTGTTTTTGAAAGCGGTATTTGATGTCTACGGCAGAGAGGCGGCCCAGAGCTGTCGTGTGGAATTTGCCATCGGCAACGGCTCCTACATCTCTCCAAAAGGGAAGATCAATGCAACGGAAGAAAATGCTGCAAAGATCCGTAACCGGATGCGGGAGCTGGTGGAGGCAAAGACACCTTTTCTGAAGAGATCCTATTCCCTGGATAATGCCATGGAACTGTTTCGGAAAGAGGGGATGAAGGATAAGGAAAAGCTGTTCCGTTACCGCAGAGGCTCTTTCGTAAATATTTATGAAATGGACGGTTATTACGATTATTATTACGGCTACATGCTGCCCAATGCCGGCTATGTAAAGTGGTTCGATGTCATAGCGTATGAGGATGGATTTATGCTGCTGCTGCCGGATAAAAAAGATCCTACGCATGTTAAGCCGTTTCAAGAGAGAAAGCTGTTATTCCGGACGTTGAAAGAATCTGAGGAATGGGGAAAGGAGATCGGTATTGAGACCGTAGGTGATCTGAATGATCAGATCTGCCGTGGGTCGCTGAGTGAACTGATTCTGGTACAGGAAGCGCAGCAGGAGCGTAAGATCGGCGAGATTGCCAAGAGCATCGTAGACAGGGGCGGCGTGAAATTTGTCATGATCGCCGGACCCTCTTCTTCCGGCAAGACCAGTTTTTCCCACAGATTATCCATTCAGTTGAAGACCCTGGGGAAGACACCGCACCCCATTGCACTGGATGACTATTTCGTGAACAGAGAATTCACGCCAAGGGATGAGAACGGTGATTACAATTTCGAATGTCTGGAAGCGATTGATGTAAAGCAGTTCAATGACGACATGTGCAGATTGTTAGCCGGTGAACGTGTGGAGCTGCCTTCCTTTAACTTCAAGACCGGAAAACGGGAATATAAGGGCAATTTCAAACAACTGGGACCGGATGATATTCTGGTGATCGAAGGTATCCACGGTCTGAATGAGAAGACATCTTATGCACTTCCCGAGGAGAGTAAATACAAGATCTATATCAGTGCATTGACCAATATCAATATTGATGAGCATAACCGGATCCCGACTACGGACGGAAGACTTCTCCGCCGCATGGTCAGAGATGCGAGGACCAGAGGTGCGGATGCGAGACGCACCATCGATATGTGGGCTTCCGTGCGCCGGGGAGAGGAACAGAATATTTTCCCGTTCCAGGAGGATGCGGATGCCATGTTTAATTCCGTCCTGATCTATGAACTGGCAGTGTTAAAGCAGTTCGCAGAGCCGTTATTGTTCCAGATCGATAAGGGAGAACCGGAATATTACGAAGCCAAGAGACTGCTTAAGTTCCTGGAGTATTTCCTGGGTGTGACCAGTGAAAGCCTTCCCAATAATTCTCTGTGCAGGGAATTTGTGGGTGGAAGCTGCTTCAACGTGTAAACTATTCAGAGTAGCGCAATTCTGCTGACAGGCGTCGAATGCCTGCATTCGTAAGACTGTGCGGCAGAATTGATGCGACGAAGTAACCACATGAGCAAAAAGTAAGCATCGTCAGATGCGATTTTGCGAATGTGGTGCTGAATAGTTTACATGCATGGTTCTGAATAGTTTACTCTACAGTAAGAAAAGGAGAATACCTGTGGAGAGTCGTTTACCAAAGATAAAATCGATAGTAAAGCAGACAGCAAACTGGGTGATCCGGATCATGGGCAGCCTGATCCTTCTGTTCCTTGTATGGTATGCCATGCGTACCCTGCAGTATATGCTTCCGGTGGCAGGTCATGAAGATCTGGTGGAGATTCCGGATTCCGTAATACGGAATCTGGCGGCAGCAGCGCTGATATTGCTATTGTATGCAGTTCTGACGGCAGTGGAAAAAAAGGCCGGTGACAAAATCGTCATCTGGTGCAAAAGAATTGCCGTAACGCTCGGCATGCTTTGGCAGGGAATCGCAGGATTGTGCTGGGTTCTGGCGGCAGACAGAGTGCCGAGTGCAGATCAGGCATCGGTTATTGGTGCGGCCATAGATTTTATACAGGGTGACTATGGGACGCTGGCTCCGGATCATTATTGCGGTCTGTATGCTCATCAGCTGGGACCGGCGGCCATGGAAGAGATGCTGTTCCGGATTCTTGGAGAGGCGGATTATCATGTGATCCAGATAGTGTTCGTACTTCTGAACGTGGCGGGTATCTATTGCATTTACGGCATTCTGAAGGAAGTTTCCGGAAGACTTGCGGTGGTGGCCATGGGGACACTGCTTGCGGGCAGCTGTATGGCATCTGTCTTTTATACCAGCTGGGTCTACGGAGAGATTCCCTGGGTATTCTGTTCCCTGTTTTCCGCATGGATGCTGGTCCGATATATCAAATATGGAAAAACGGGATCACTGGTGGGCATTGTGACAGCTCTTACACTGGGAACTCTGCTGCGTAAGAACACACTGGTCCTGGTGGTGGCATATTGCATGGTCGGCGCGGTACGGATATTCTCAAAATGGGACAGACGCCTGTTGATTTCATTGGTGCTGGCGTTGGCACTGCCACTCTTGTGCTATCAGGGAATCTATAAAATGTATGAGATGAGATCTGGAATGGAGCATTCCCGGGGATTGCCCACATCGGCTTACCTGTATCTGGGAATGGAAGAGATCGGTGGCCGGTACGGTTGGTATTACAGCGATTGCTGGGCACAATATTATGCAACGGACTGTAATACAGAGCAGAGCGATCAGATCTACCGGGAGATGATGCAGGAGCGCATGCAGGCCATGAAAGCACAGCCGTGGTATCTGAGAGGTTTTTATCAGGGAAAACTTCTGTCCCAGTGGAATGTCCCGACCTATCAGTCACTGTATTTCAACTTTAACCACGGGGATGTGTACCATGAGAAACTGGCGGCACTGGAAGACCGGCTGAGTGGAGATCTGTTTGACAGTGTGGTGAGGATGGCAGATCGTTTACAGTTCATTATCTATCTGGGGTGTCTGTTTTACTTTATCTTCTGTGTCCGAAAAGACAGTGAGATCACACAGCATCTGTTGGCAGTGGCTGTGATCGGGGGCTTTTTGTTCAGTATTTTCTGGGAAGCAAAGGCCAGGTACATGTATGCCTATTACATGATGATGTTCCCGCTGGCAGCGCTGGGATATGGGGAAATCATACGTCTGGCAGAAAAATATTGCTTTTTCCGGAAGAAAAAGATATAATCGAACAGGTGTAAGTAAGATAGATGATCGCGGCTGCTTTATGCAGGTGAGGAAAGTCCGGGCTTCACAGGGCAGGATGCCAGATAACGTCTGGTGGAGGTGACTCCAAGGCTAGTGCAACAGAGATATACCGCCGGCTTTTGGCCGGTAAGGGTGGAAAGGCAGTGTAAGAGACTACCGTCCGGCTGGTAACAGACGGAGCCATGTAAACCCCATCCGAAGCAAGACCAAACAGAGAGCTATAGACCGGCCCGGTCTGCTTTCAGGTAGGTCGCTTGATGCGGCTGGTGACAGTCGTACTAGATAGATGATCGTCATATACAGAACTCGGCTTATTTTTTGCTTACACCTTTTGAGAAAAATGCGGACTGCGGATGCGGTCCGTTTTCTGTTATAAGCGACTGCAATGCAGAGCATGTTTCACGGAGAAACTATGGAGAAGTCATGGAGAAAAAAGAGAGAATGCGGATAAAAGGGATCACTGTGATACTGAGCTGCCTGTTACTTTTCGCCGGCTGCGGGGAAAACGGTGGGAGTGAGGAAAATGTCTCCACGGAGACCGCAGGCCAGAAGGTTTCGGAAGAAAACAGTGGCATGGGACAGGCTGACGCAGGAATGGAATTTGTGGAACTGCCGGTGCAGACAGAGCAGAAACTGACGGAGAATGATTTTAAGGTAATGAAATCCCTGGTGGGAATTCAGACGGGAGAGCGGCAGGGCAGTGGTGTGATCTATGATGAAGAGGAAAACAGGATTCTGATCGCAACGGCAGGGCATGTACTGGCGGACGATACCGGAGAGGCCCGGGTGACATTTCCGGACGGAACACAGGTGGCTGCCACCGGCGTGGAGACAGTGGACAGCTGCGACCTGGCTTTCCTGTGGGTGGACAAGGCGGAACTGTCAGAGGAAGCATGGAAGGGCTGTCTGCCGGTGCAGACGGATCGGGAAGTATTCGATGCACTGAAGGAATATGACGATGTATGGATGTACGGAGGGGAGAGTGGGCTGCCGGTCTATGCTTTCGTGGTGGATCCCTGGATCTATGTGGAGGATTTTGACCAGTATATGCTTCTGCTGCAGGGACTGATCGCTCCCGGAATGTCAGGAGGCGGAGCCTTTACGGAGGACGGTGTGTTCGTAGGAATCCTGTGTGGCGGTGATGAAGAGGGAAAAGTGGCCGTGGTGCCTTACAGCATGATCGAGACGGAGAAACCGTAGCACAGTTGCGTATGCGAGCATCCGCACAGTGTCTGACGAACATTATGGCTTAGTTGATAAAAATTTAATAATCGTTTTATTGACAATACTGTAAATATGATAGAAAATAAAAAGGATGGGTCTTAGACTCAGATTGGAGGAAAAAACAATGACGAAAATAGATGTAGTATCCGGATTCCTGGGTGCCGGTAAGACCACCCTGATCAAGAAGCTGTTAAAAGAAGCTCTGGACGGCAGCAAGACCGTTCTGATCGAGAATGAGTTTGGTGAGATCGGTATCGACGGCGGTTTCTTAAAAGAGGCCGGTATCGAGATCAAAGAGATGAACTCCGGCTGTATCTGCTGCTCTCTGGTAGGTGATTTCGGTACTTCCCTGAAGGAAGTTATCAGCACTTATGCTCCCGAGCGTATTCTGATCGAGCCCTCCGGTGTCGGCAAGCTGTCCGATGTCCTGAAGGCTGTGGAGAACGTGGCAGGAGATCTGGATGTGGAGATCAACAGTGCGGTAGCAGTAGTAGATGCATCCAAGTGCAAGATGTATATGAAGAACTTCGGCGAATTCTTCAGCAACCAGATCGAGTACGCTGGAACCATTATCTTAAGCAGAACCGACAAAGTGGATCAGGCAAAGCTGAATGCCTGCGTGGAGATGATCCGTGAGCATAACGACAAGGCTACCATTATCACCACTCCTCTTGATCAGCTGGATGGCAGGGAAGTACTGAAGACCATCGAAGGCGCTGACAAGCTGGAAGATATGATGAAGGAAATGCTGGAGCATATCCATGACGATCACGATGAGGATGAGTGCTGTGACCACGAGCATCATCACCATCACGACCATGACGAGGATGACCACGACCATGAGTGCTGCTGTGGACATCACCACGATGACGACGATGATGAAGACGAGCATGAGCATCATCATGACCATGATGAAGACCATGACCATGAGCATCATCATGAGCATGACGAGAACTGCACCTGCGGCTGCCACGATCATGATCATGACCACCACCATCATCACCATCACGCAGACGAAGTATTCACCAGTTGGGGTATCGAGACACCCAACACCTACAGCGCAGAGGACATCGAGAAGATCCTTACTGCGCTGGACAGCGGAGAGTACGGTGCAATCCTGCGTGCCAAGGGTATGGTACCCGCTCCCGACGGAACCTGGGTATATTATGATTATGTTCCCGAAGAGCATGACATCAGAAGCGGTAAGCCGGAAGTTACCGGTAAGATCTGTGTCATCGGTTCCAAACTGGACGAGGACAAGCTGGCAGAACTGTTCCATAAATAAATTGCCGGAACGGATTTTACAGGCAGCAGGATAAGAAAGAGAAAGGTATGAATTATGACGAAACCAGTCTATATCATAAATGGTTTTCTGGAGAGCGGTAAGACAGAATTTATCACATTTACACTGGGACAGCCGTATTTCCAGATCAAAGGAAAGACACTGCTCATCCTCTGTGAAGAGGGCGAGAATGAATACGATCCCGCTTTATTAAAAAAGAGTCATACGGATGTCGTATTGATCGAAGAGGAAGAGGAGTTTACTCCGAATCATCTGATCGAGCTGGAGAAGCAGTACAAGCCCGCCCGTATCATCATCGAGTATAACGGTATGTGGAATTGTAAGAACATGACGCTTCCCTGGTACTGGAAAGTAGAGCAGCAGATCACGACCATTGACGGCTCCACCTTCCCTATGTACTACACAAATATGAAATCTCTGCTGGCGGAGATGATCCGTAAGTCCGAGATGATCATTTTCAACCGTTGCGACGGTATCAAGGATCTGAATGTATACAAGCGCAACATCAAAGCGGTGAATCCTTCCGCAGATGTGATCTTCGAGGATTCCAACGGTGAGATCGATGAGATCTTCGAGGAGGATCTGCCCTACGATCTGAATCAGGATCCTATTGTACTGGACAACCAGGGCTATGGCATCTGGTATCTGGATTCCATGGATCATCTGGAGCGCTATGAAGGCAAAAATATCCAGTTTCTGGCCATGGTACTGAAGCCCGAGGAATATCCCGACGGCTATTTCGTACCGGGACGCATGGCAATGACCTGCTGTGCGGAAGATATGGCATTTCTGGGCTATGCCTGTGAGTTTGCAGGCACGAAAGACCTGAAGCAGAAGGAATGGGTCAAAGTGACAGCGAAGGTTGCCAGAGAATACTTCGCAGACTATAAGGGAGAGGGCCCTGTACTCCATGCCATCAGTGTGGAGAAGGCAAAGGCTCCCAAAGATCCCGTGATCAGTTTCAACTAGAAAGGATCGGCTCTATGAAAAAGAATCCCATAAAGAGCGGCCTGCGGGAGACAATGGCAGGAAAAGTGACATTTCTTTTCCTGCTGTTTTTGTATACCGGGGTTATGTTATATCTGTTTTGGATGGAGTGCTATCAGGTGCCGGGCTTTCAGTCGGATATGCCGGACTATGTGAATAAGGTGGCAGGTATTGCGGGAAATTATGAGTTTCCCTATCCGATCCTGTTCTGGACAGCCAGACTTTCCGCCTGGCTGATCGGAGCGAAAGCGGCCATGGCCATCACCACCGCGCTGTTCAATCTGGCAGCGGTAGTGATCACAAAATATTATATGAACCGGGAGATCCGGAAAGTAAGTCATTATGATGACTTAACTCAGGGAAGACAGGCTATGACGGACATTCTTGTGACCCTGCTTGTCTTTTCGCTATTTTTGCTTTCTAACCTGTATTCTCCCAAGAATACAGCTTTTTTCGGCTTTGATTATGCGTATCGCTGTATGGGGATTTATACGCCGAATCCTTTCTGGAATGCCACTTATCTGGCCACCAGACCTTTTGCGATTATCTGCTTTTTTGAGACGGTGAAGGTGCTGTCGGAATATCAGAAGGATTTTCAGTGGAAGAACTGCGTTCTCTTCGCAGTCAGCCTTCTGCTGACCACCATGACCAAACCAAGCTATACGATGGTAGTGGTGCCTCTGATCGGTCTGATCCTCCTGATCCAGCTGATCGTAAGCAGAGGAAAAAGTTTTCGCAATGCCTTCTGTCTGTGTGTGACCATGATCCCCACGGGAATTGCCCTGCTGTACCAGTTTTCCGGAATTTTCACCGGAACGAATGCCATGGGAGAGGAGACAGGCATCGCCATCGGCTTTGCCAAAGTATGGAGCAATTATTGCAAAAGCATTCCTTTAAGTATTATCATGGGAATGGCATTGCCCATCGGCGTACTTTTCCTGAATCTGGTATTTGATTTCAAAAATATAAAGTCCAACAGATATTACTGGTTTGCATGGCTGAATTATCTTATGGGTACAGTAATGTTCCTGATCTTCTATGAAAAAGGATTCCGCATGATGCATGCCAACTTTTCCTGGGGCTATATGCACGGTATGTTCTTTGTCTTCCTGATGACGTTGATCGTCATGGTGCGGAATATCAGGGAGTGGTGGAAGAGCTGGAAGGTGATCTTCGTCGTGGGCGAGATCGCGGTATTCTGCTACCATCTGGTGTGTGGTGTGAATTTCCTGATGTATGCCGTCCTGGGCAACGATCTGGCGGGATTTTAGTAAAAATGATTTGAAAAGGCAGACAAGATACCATCTTGCTGCGAGTTACATAGAATAATGAAAGAAAGGAGAGTGTTTCATGAATTTAAGCATTGTAGCCGGTCTTCTGATTCCGTTTCTGGGAACGACTGCAGGGGCAGCCTGCGTGTTTTTCCTGAAAAACCAGATTGGCGGCAATATTCAGAGAATATTTACCGGATTCGCTGCCGGTGTCATGGTGGCAGCTTCGGTGTGGTCTTTGCTGATACCGGCCATGGATATGTGCGAAGAGATGGGGAAGCTTGCATTTCTTCCCGCAGTGATCGGATTCCTGATCGGTATTGTTTTTTTGTTGTTCATCGATAGCATGGTACCCCATCTGCATGTGGGAAGCGATGCACCGGAAGGCCATAAGAGCAGTCTGAACCGCACAGCCATGCTGATGCTGGCGGTGACCATTCACAATTTTCCCGAAGGTGCGGCGTGTGGTGCTATTTTCGCCGGAGTGTTAAACGGGGACGGAACTGTTACGATGGCGGGAGCCCTGACGCTGGCCATCGGTATCGCCATTCAGAATTTCCCGGAGGGAGCCATTATTTCCCTGCCTCTTCGGAGTGAAGGAAATAAGAGAGGAAAGTCCTTTGCCTTAGGCGTATTGTCGGGAGCAGTGGAACCGGTGGGAGCAATCCTGGCCATTGCACTGGCAAGCATTGTGACACCTATTTTACCCTATATGCTGGCTTTTGCAGCCGGAGCCATGATCTATGTGGTCGTGGAGGAACTGATTCCGGAAGCCAGTGAGGGAGAGCATTCCAACCTGGGAACCATTGCCTTTGCGATTGGTTTTGCGTTGATGATGATGTTGGATGTGGCACTGGGATAATGTGTACAGTGTAATATTTGCAAAAGCAAAGTGAGAACAGCAGGAAGGATGTACGGGAATGTCCGTGGAAAATGAAAAAGAAATACAACAGCTGAAAAACCGGATCCGTGAACTGGCAGACAAATCCTACAACCAGAACCAGTACACATTTACCGGATTCTTAGGACTGGCGGAGCAGGATGCCCTGTGGCAGGTGGAACGGGAAGTGAAGTTCGCAGGGATCACCTTATACGGCGGCAGGGAAGAGGCAGAGCGGAAGCTCCTTCGCTTCGGCAGTGAGGCGGAGCTGGGCTATGAACAGCCTTTTCCCATCTGCTGTATCCGGATCCGTCCTCTGTCGGCAAAATTTGCAGACAAGCTGTCCCACAGGGATTATCTGGGGGCACTGATGAACCTGGGTATTGAACGCAGCACCATCGGTGATATCCTGCCGGGAGAGGGCGAGGCATTTTTATTCTGTCTGGATACCATTGCAGAATTTATCTGTGACAATCTGGAGCAGATCCGCCACACCCACGTGAAGTGTGAGGTGGTGGATGCGGCGGCAGAAGTACCGCGGGAAGAACCGGTGCGTCAGGTCATTCAGGTGGCAAGTCCACGTGTTGATGCTGTCATTTCCAAGGTATATAATAAATCCAGAAGTGACTGCCTGGAGCTGTTCCGGGTTGGAAAGGTATATGTGAACGGCAGGCTGTGTGAAAATAATTCCAAGCCCCTGGAGGCGGGGGATGTGGTAAATGCCAGAGGTTACGGTAAATTCCGCATAAGTGGAGAACCCCATGCCACGAGGAAGGGGAAGCTTGCCATAGAGGCTGAGGTATATCCGTAGCGGTTCGGTCATGAGATGACAGTTACCTTGCTCGTAAGGAAAAAACGAAGACGTGAAGGAGGTTAAACAGTGTATCATTATACTGCAATCCAATGGTTATTTTTCTTTTATTTTTACTGCTTTTTCGGCTGGTGCTTTGAATCCACCTATGTATCCCTGAAAAGCAGGAAGCTGGTCAACCGTGGTTTCTGCCGCGGACCGTTTCTGCCGCTGTATGGAAGTGGAGCCATCATGATGCTGGTGGTGTCCATGCCGTTTCAGGACAATCTGGTGTTAGTCTATATTGCCGGATGTATCGGGGCTACGGTGCTGGAGTATGTCACAGGCGTGACCATGGAGGCATTATTTAAAGTCAGATATTGGGACTATTCCAAGAATAAATTCAATTTCCAGGGACATATCTGCCTGGGGTCCTCGCTGGCATGGGGTGGTCTGACGATCCTGATGACGGAGTTTATCCATAAGCCCATTGAACATCTGGTATTGTCCATTCCGGACAGCATCCTCACTCCGGTGACACTGCTGCTGACGGCGCTGATCGGTGCGGATTTCGCATTGTCCTTCAAGGCAGCCCTGGATCTGCGGGATGTACTGGAGAAGATGGAGAAGGCAAAAGAAGATATGCTGCGGATCCAGAAACGGCTGGATGTTATTATTGCTGTGACCAGTGAGGATCTGGAGAACCGCAAGGAGGGATTCAGCGAAAGTCTGGCCCAGAAGAAGGAAGACTTTACGGAGGGGATTACTACGAGAGTAGAGGATCTGAAGTCCAGTATTGAGCAGAAGCTGGAAAGCATCCGCACTTCTTCCCAGAAATCTCCCGGTCAGTATCTGGACAGCGTGAAGAATGAAGTGCTGGAGCTGAAACAGAAGTACACCAGAAGCGTGGCAGACAGAGAGAATGTCAGCAGCTTAAGAGATTTCTTCCAGCGTGACATGATCCGTTCCAATCCGACCATGAGTTCCGAGAAGTTCAAGGAAGCTCTGGAAGAACTGAAAGAGCACTCCAATAAGAAAAATGAATAAAAAGCAGAAAAAAGCATGTCTGTGATGCCCGTTTTTAGGGGGGCGGAAGGGCATGCTTTTTTTGCACATGGAAAATGAGAAAAAAAGGAAAAAATAGGAAGAAATAGGGTTGACAATATAGCGGGGGGTGGTAAACTAAATAACGGTAAAAATAAAATCCATAACATTATACTTAGGAGGAATGAGATAATGAAAAAGAAATTAATCATTGCCGCAGCCATTGCATTTGCAGTATTTGCGGTTCCTTACGGCAGCAGTGCACTGTCTACCGTATCTGTAGCAAGTGAGAATAATACGGTGGTTACACCGACCCCTGCACCGAGCACCAAACCGGTAGAAGAGGTAAAGAATGCGGTAGATGCTATTGATGCATCCAAGATTACTGATGCGGCATCTGCAGATAATGCGGCAGTTGCTTTGATAAAGATCGGTTCTCAGGATCTGAAGGAAGCAATGAATGCAGGACAGGATACTGTTAATGATGTTGCAGCCATCGAAGCAGCATACAAAAAGGCAAAGGGAATTAAGGATACTACTCTTGCTAACTCCGGCGCTGTAAAGGCTGTAGGCATTGTTGGTGCAGCATTTGTTGCTCCTGACACAACACTGAGTGTAGAAGCACCGGCGGCTACACCTGAGATTACTTCTTCTACATACGCAGTAACTTCTACTCCCGTATATGTAGAAATCAGCCTGAAGGCTGGTACTTATTCAGTTGAATCTCTGCCTATTCCCGTAGCAGTTACCATTGAGACTCCTGCAGGTGTAGATGGTAATAAGGCAGTGATTTTCCACTTTGTAAATGGTGGACTGGAAGAAATCAAGCCTATTTACAATGCTTCCGCAAACACTTTGACCTTTACTGTAAATCACTTCTCCACTTTTGCTATTGCAGAAGCTAATAATACCGCAACAGCAGAAGGTACTGACAACGCATTTGGAAGATATCGTGACAATGTGGCAAGCGAGATCGCTAATGCCAAGGACGGTGCTACTGTCAAGATCAGCAGAGACAAGAATATCAATGCTCTGCCCAACGATATCATGCAGGCTCTGTACAAGAAGCAGACGGTAGCTCTGGAGCTGGAGTACACCTTCGAAGGCAATGAGTATACGGTAACCATCCCTGCCGGTAAGGCAGAAGACAATGCTATTGAATGGTATGGTCCTCTGTACCTGCAGATGCGTTACGGCAAATAAGTAACCGTAAGGAAATAAAATAACCGGGAAATATAAGGCACTCTTCAGTCAATGAGGGGTGCCTTGTTTTTCAGTCTGAAGGATAATGTAAGCTATGAAGAAACAGGAACAAAATACAAAAGAGACCGTGAGTATGCTGGTTTATGGGTATCTGGTGATTCTTTTTGCCGGTTTACCGCTGTATATGCAGAACAAGCTGGTGATGATCGGAAATGCAAAATATTTGTTTTTCCGGAATACTACGCTGGTGCTGGGGGCTTTTGTGGTGCTGGCTGTGCTGTGGCAGAGGATCCGGGGAGAACGGACAACGAAACGGACGTGGAAGAAAACGGATGTGTTTATGCTGTTGTATCTGGTGTCTGCAATCTTTTCTTATGGAATCAGTCCCTGCAGGGAGGATGTCCTTTTAGGGTATCCCGGCTGGTATATGGGGCTGGTGACCCAGGGATTGCTGGTGGGGATCTATTTTGCGGTATCCCGGTATTATGACGGCAGCAGAAGTATCTGGTGGATCGCCGGGATTACGGCAGGAATCGTGACACTGATCGGGCTGCTGAACCGTCTGGACATTGATGTGCTGGGAACTTTCCGCGGAATGGAAAACGGAGAATGGAACCGGACCCAGCTGTTGTCCACCATCGGTAACAACAACTGGTATGCAGGCTATATCAGTGTGACGGCAGGTATCTCTCTGGCAGCAGCTTTTATGGGAAAACGGCAGGTCAGAGTACTGGGGATGATTGGGAGCTTTTTGTTTTTTGCATCGGCTATTACTTCCAACAGTACTACAGCTATTCTGGCAGCCTGCGGATTAAGCCTGCTGTTACTGTTGCTTTCTCTGCGGAAGAGAGGCCGGCTGCTGCGGGCATTGGAGATCCTGATGCTTTTACCGCTTTCGGTATTTATGGTCAGGATGTTTTTGCTGTTACATCTGACCGGCCTGGTGCTGGCAGGGGATGCCGAAAAAAGACTCTTTTTTACTCCGGCCTGGTATGTGGTGTTTGTTGTGGAAGTGGCGGTATATCTGATTTTGCAGCTGCGGGAGAGACAGGAGAGAAGTGACCGGCTGGAGAGCGGCCGGGTTTTTCGGACCGTTGCGGGGCTTGCGGTTACGGTGACGCTGGCGGCACTGCTTCTTGGCTGTCTGCTGGTGGCGGGATATCTGCCCGGCAGTGATAAAGTGTCGGAAGCTGCCAACGGCCGACTGGCACTATGGAAGGTCACGATTCTTACTTACGGAAAAGAGGGACTCCTGTTTCAGATATTCGGTATGGGTCCTGACAGCTTCTATTATGCGCTCTATCAATGGGGCAGTGACGCCATGGACTGGATCAACCGGGGACTTCTGGACAACAATATCTATTCCAATGCCCACAACGAATGGCTGACCCTCCTGGTACAGCAGGGAATTCTGGGAGTCATTGCCTACGGTGGAATCTTCCTCACCGCATTCCGGAACCTTCGAATCTCCGCAACCAGGGATCCCCGGGCACTTGCAGTTTTCCTCGGCCTCACCGGCTATTTGATCTGCTCACTGTTCACTTTTCAACATGTGTTGTCCACACCCTTTGCCTTTGCTCTTCTGGGAATGGCAGAGGGTGTTTTATGTAAAGACGTCTTAAACAAATCTTAAAGGTTTTTCCTGTTTTTTATTAATCTGGATTCTGTTACAATGATTTTAGCGTAAGGGAAGCCCTTGCGGAAAAGGTGCCGGGCGGCAATGGCCGGTATGGAAATGAGGGAGAGTATGTACAATATATTGATCTGTGATGATGAGAAGGATATCGTAAACGCGTTAAAGATATACTTAAATGACACCAATTATCATTTTCTGGAGGCTTTTGACGGTGAGGAAGCCGTACATATGGTAGAGACGAATGAGGTGCATCTGGTACTGATGGACATTATGATGCCGAAGATGGACGGCATTCAGGCTATGATCAAGATTCGGGAAAGGAGTAACGTGCCGGTGATCCTGCTGACTGCCAAGGGCGAGGATTCCGACAAGGTGCTGGGACTTACCGTGGGAGCGGACGATTATATCACGAAGCCTTTTAACCCCATCGAAGTATCCGCCAGAGTCAAATCCCAACTGCGTCGCTATATGCAGCTGGGTGGAGGTACTGTCCGGCCGGATGTGATAAGAGTCGGTGGTATCGAACTGGATGACAAGGAGAAACGGGTGACGCTGGACGGCGAGCCGGTGACGCTGACGCCCACGGAGTATGAGATCTTAAAGCTTCTGATCCAGAATCCGGGACAGGTATTTTCCCCGAAGGAGATCTATACCAGAATCTGGAACGACCTGCCCCTGGGCAGCGAGAATACCGTGGCGGTACATATCCGGCATTTACGGGAAAAGTTGGAAATCAATCCGGCAGAACCCAGATATCTGAAGGTGGTCTGGGGACAGGGCTACAAGTGTGAGAAGCAGGGATAAGAGCAGGCAGGAGCGCGGAGCTGCTCTGGGAAGTAAGGAGACAGGAATATGGATAACAGGGAAGAAAACAGCAGGAATACAGAACAGGACAGAGTGGATAATCCGGTGGAAAATACAGTGAGTACGATGGTAGAAACAGCTTTGTCAGAGAATAAAAGGGAACGGAAAAAAAGAGAAAAAGCCGAGAAAAAAGAGAAAGCACCGGCACAGGGAAACAGCCTGTTGGGCAGCACATTGGCAAAGGTCGTGGCATTTGTTCTGATGATCGCAGCCGCAATTGTGGGGGTGTTGGGACTCTATGGTACCTGTATGCTTGCAGACAGTGGAGCGTATTCCTCCGGTGAAAGGATGTTTATCCATGATCAGCTGTTGTACCGGCAGGTCAATCAGGATCTGTATCGGATACGTGACTGGTATGAGAATGAGAGCTTGCAGACCATGGAAGCCTATTGCAGGCAGCGGAACATCTGGGTGAAGGTGGAGTGCTACGATCGGGATACGGATGAATTCCTGGGAGAATGGAAGAACGAGGATTATGTAGACAAGACAAATGATCTGACCTACCGGCTGGAGTCCCAGGTGTGGCATAGTAATGATAACACCTATATCAACACGGAAGATGCATCTGCCTCTGATGGCTATGAAAGTTATGGAAGCTCTGAAAGCTCTGATATCATGGAACTTGCGCCATCTGTCGATACCGGGTCTGATGTGGAAAGTATAACGGCAGCGGAGCAGGAAGCCCTTTCCTCTGGTAATCTGGAGAAATATCTGGATCTGGGGGACAGCGTATCCTTAGGTGGAGAGACCTATGTGCCGGTTGAACGGGCGGAACAATATGCAAAATGGATGATCAAGGATGCCTTAAGTGAGACAGAACGGCAGCAGGAAGAGGCTGCAGAGGAAGCATTAGCAGAGCGTAACAAGCGTATTGTGGTTACCCTGACAGTGAATCCCAGCCTGCCGAAGGAAGACGAATATGCCCTGATCTATCATCAGGCAGAGCAGTTTTATGATAACCGAAATGTGATCCCTGTGGTATGCTGTACGGGAACGATACTGGCATTATTATGCTTTATCTTCCTGTTGTGCAGTGCCGGACATAAGAATGGCAGGGAGGGTATTACCCCCAGTGCGATCCATGAGATCCACCTGGATGTGTATACAGTGGTCGTTGTTGTTGGAGCTTTTACCGGTCTGTACCTGGCTTTTGGATGGATCGGTATGAACTCAAGTATGATCAATCTGATCGTTCTGGTGGTACTGTTTGCCGCAGAGGTGATATGGTGTACCCTGTACTTCATGGAGCTGGCGATCCGCCTGAAAATGGGAAAATGGTGGCAGAATACGATTCTGTATAGAGTGTTCCGGTTCTTCGGAAGATTCTGCAAGGGTTTTTTCCGTGGTATTGTGAAATTGATCCGTGGGATTCCTGTGGTATGGAGAACAGTACTCTTGTGCCTTGCAGTCTGCGTGGCAGAGTTTTTCGGTTTAATGCTGTTTTATCACGATACAGGTGTATTACTCTTTTTCTGGGCCATAGAGAAAGTTATTCTGTGCGGTACGATTACTTTTGTGGCATTGATGTGCAAAGAACTGCAGGAGGGCAGTGAAGCATTGTCGGACGGAGATCTGAATCATAAGCTGGATACCTCCCATATGGTATTGTCCTTCAAGGAGCACGGAGAGAATCTGAACCGCATCGGCGAGGGAATTTCCGCAGCAGTGGAGCAGCGGATGAAGAGCGAACATCTGAAGACGGAGCTGATCACGAATGTGTCCCATGACATCAAGACCCCGCTGACTTCCATTATCAATTATGCGGATCTCATCGGAAAAGAAGTGGAAGAGAACGACGCAGTCACAGGGAGCAGCCCGACGGATCCGGATTCTGAAAAGAAACAGCGGATCTCGGAGTATGCGGAAGTGTTGTTACGCCAGTCCAAGAAGTTGAAAAAACTGTTGGACGATCTGCTGGAGGCTTCCAAAGCCACCACAGGCAATCTGGAAGTACACCCGGAAGTCTGCGATGTATCGGTACTGTTGTCACAGGCGGCGGGGGAATATGAGCAGCGATTCTCTGACAAGAAGCTGGAAACTATCGTAAAACAGCCGGAGGAGACCGTAAAGGTCATGGCGGACGGCAGGCATCTGTGGAGAGTGTTTGACAATCTGCTGAATAATATTTACAAATATGCCCAGGCAGGCAGCCGCGTCTACCTGAACGTGGAGCATGACGGTCAGGATGTGAGAATCATATTCCGGAATATGTCAGCCTTCCCGCTGGAGATGTCACCGGAGGAACTGGAAGAGCGGTTCACCAGAGGAGACAAATCCCGCCACATGGAGGGCAACGGTCTGGGATTATCCATAGCCAAGAGCCTGACGGAACTGCAGAATGGTGATATGCAGATTGTCACGGACGGCGACCTGTTCAAGGTGGTGATCACTCTGCCGGAGACAGAGTAAAATTGGAGAGAAAGAATGAAATATCAAAGGAACAATGAAGAAAACTGCCGGATATGAGCAGTATAAAATCCATTATTAAGTTAAGAAAACTTGGGCAAATAGGGGGTTACATCAAAGTCCTTTACAAAATTTACAAATTTGGTCAGCTGGTCAGGCACAAAGATTCCTTTCTTCCATATAATTCCAAATTTGCTGGTAATCTCCGGGGTAATAGGAATTTCTACAAAATCTCTTGGATTGGCAGCAAGAGAGGAATATAGAAAAGCACCACATTTACCACCGCGGACAAAATTGAGGACAGTGACTAACTGGCTGCAATACATATGGACATTTGGTGTAATTCCCGCAGAACGCAGTCGTGTGATTACAGTCTGTGTCTGGACAGAATCTGTATTAAATAAAATAATGGGTTCATCTTTTAACATTTCCATGGTGATTTCTTTTTCACCGGCATAACGATGGGTTTTGGAGACGCAATAGACATAACGATCTTCCATCATGACGTAACTATTGTACTTATCCAGATTATAAAAATCCATATTTGCCATTGCTACATCTAATTGCTCGTTATCTACCAGAGTGCGGGCGCGGATAGAACCATATTCCAGAAGCTGGATCGGAATATTGTACTGTTCCTGAAACTGATCCGTAACCCTTGGGAAAAATACGGTACTGATCATAGGAGGAATTCCGATCCGCAGCGGATGGCGGTTTTCTTCAATATTTGAAAAATCTGAGTAGAGTTCCTGTGTCTGTCTTAAGATATATTCTGCTTTCTGATAAAAGGCCTCTCCGTCTTTGGTGAGAGAAATTCTGTTTTTTCCATGATTAAAAAGCTTTAAATGAAATTCCTTTTCGAGATCACGAATCGAGGTGGATATTGTGGGCTGTGAGACGTAGAGGGCATCCGCAGCTCTTGTAATACTGTGATAACGGCATACCATACAAAAATACTCCAGTTGCGTCAGAGTCATAATAGAAAACCTCCGTTCTTCGGAAAATAACTTCACGAATTCAGTATAGTTTAAAACTATGCTGACGTCAAGTATATGAAATGTACATTATACTAAAAAAGAGATATATTGTAGATACAAAGAAAACAGACACGGCCATGTCACTTTTTTACCAAAAGAAGAGAGATTGGGAGGTATTTTATGAGTCCTGCAACCATTACACTAATTTTTCTGACATTTGCCATTCTCTTGTTTGTCACAGAGAAGTTTCCTTTGGGATTGACATCCATGGTCGTCTGCATCGGGCTTGTGGTTACCGGAGTCCTTAGCGTAGGTGATGCTTTTAGTGGATTTATCAACAGTAACGTGATTCTGTTTGTTGCTATGTTCATCGTGGGCGGCGCACTGTTTGAGACCGGCATGGCCAATGAGATCGGCAGTCTGGTAACAAAGTTTGCAAAAACAGAGCGAGGTCTGATCGTGGCCATCATGGTGATTGTGGGAGGCATGAGTGGATTTCTCTCCAACACCGGTACGGCAGCGGTTTTGATCCCGGTGGTCATCGGAATTGCAGCAAAATCGGGCTATAAAAGATCCAGGCTTCTCATGCCGTTGGTATTTGCCGCAGCAATGGGAGGGAATCTTTCCCTGATTGGAGCTCCCGGCAATATGATCGCACAATCTGCACTGGAACCACTGGGATTGAAATTCGGATTCTTCGAGTATGCAATCGTAGGTCTTCCTATCCTGATTGCAGGCATTCTCTTTTATGCAACCATCGGATTTAACATTTTACCACATCACGATACCGTGGATACTGAAGATTCCATCTTTGATGAAACAAAGGATTTCAGCAAGGTTCCAAAGTGGAAAAAGGTATTGTCCTTGGTGATTCTGATCGTTACACTGATCGGCATGATCTTTGAGGAAGAGATTGGCGTAAAACTTTGTATCACAGGTTGTGTAGGCGCAATTCTGCTGATCCTTACCGGAGTTATTTCTGAAAAGGATGCTCTGAGATCTATTGATCTGAAGACCATTTTCCTGTTCGGAGGTACCTTATCTCTGGCAAAGGCACTGGAAGTTACCGGTGCAGGAGAAATGATCGCAGACAAGGTGATTGGAGCATTAGGAGCAAATCCGTCCCCGGTACTGTTTACTTTCGTGGTATTTATTCTATGCTGTATCATGACAAACTTCATGTCAAATACTGCAACTACAGCACTCATGGCACCAATCTGTGTCTCCATTGCACAGGGGATGGGAGCAGATCCCAGAGCGGTTCTGATGGCATGTGTCATCGGAGGGTCATGTGCCTATGCAACACCCATTGGTATGCCTGCTAATACAATGGTGTTAGGTGCCGGCAATTATAAATTTATTGATTATGTAAAAGCCGGAATGCCGCTGATCGCTATTGCTACCGTAGTCAGCATGATCATACTGCCGATTGCCTTTCCATTTTACCCGTAAAGGTAAAACTATTATCCGTAAGGGTAAAATTATTATCCATAATAATATGTTAAATATTTTATATTTAAATAAATGATAATTTGGAGGAAAAAAATATGTCAAATGAAGCACAGGTAAAAAAACTGACAGATATTATGGCGCAGTTCGTAGGATTTACTGCGAAGAAGCTGCCGGATGATGTCATTGCAAAATTGCAGGAACTGAGAGACAAAGAGGATACTCCTATGACCAAGGTTATCTATGATACCATGTTCCGCAACCAGGAACTGGCTCTGAAGTTGAACCGTCCTTCCTGTCAGGATACCGGCGTATTACAGTTCTGGGTAAAATGCGGTACAAAGTTCCCTCTCATCGATAATCTGGAGGCATTGCTGAAGGATGCCGTGGTACAGGCTACGTTTGCCACTCCGTTACGTCACAATTCCGTAGAAACCTTCGATGAGTATAATACCGGTAAAAACGTAGGAAAAGGAACACCTACCGTATGGTGGGATATCGTTCCCAACTCCGATCAGTGTGAAATCTACACCTATATGGCCGGTGGCGGATGCACACTTCCTGGTAATGCCACGGTTCTGATGCCCGGTGAAGGTTATGAAGGTGTGACCAAATTCGTGTTGGATCGTATGACTACTTATGGATTAAATGCCTGCCCTCCCCTGCTGGTAGGTGTCGGCGTAGGTACTTCCGTAGAGACCGCAGCACTGAATTCCAAGAAAGCACTGATGAGACCTGTCGGTTCCCATAATGATAATGCCAACGCAGCCAAGATGGAGAAGCTGCTGGAAGATGGTATCAATGCCATCGGTCTCGGACCTCAGGGTATGGGCGGTCACTATTCTGTCATGGGCGTCAATATTGAGAATACCGCACGTCATCCGTCCGCTATCGGTGTCGCTGTAAACGTTGGCTGCTGGAGTCACAGAAGAGGTCATATCGTATTTGATAAAGATCTGAACTTTACCGTAGATACCCACACAGGATTCGAATATAAGGAAGAGAACTAATTCAGAAGGGAGAGAACAACAATGGCAGTAGAAATAAAAGATGGTAAGAAAATTCTGGTAACACCCGTATCCGCAGAGGATCTGAAAGATATTCATATCGGTGACATCGTATACCTGACAGGCGACATCACAACTTGTCGTGACGTGGCACACCGTCGTGTCGTAGAGGAAGGCAGAGAGATCCCCGTGGACGTCAGAGATGCAGCAATTCTGCATGCAGGTCCCATCATCCGCCCTCTGGGAGATGAAAAATACGAAATGGTATCCGTAGGTCCCACCACTTCCATGAGAATGGAAAAATTTGAGTATGAATTTGTAGAGACCACCGGTGTTCGTGTTATCGTTGGAAAAGGCGGTATGAAGGAAAATACCGAGAGAGCCTGCAAAGATTTCGGTGCGATCCATTGCGTATTTCCTGCCGGTAATGCCGTAGTGGCAGCTGTTGAGGTAGAAGAAATCGTAGAAGCACAGTGGAAAGATCTGGGAATGCCTGAGACCCTGTGGCATTGCCACGTAAAAGAGTTCGGACCGTTGATCGTGTCCATTGACTCTTATGGCAAAAACTACTTTGAAGAGAAGAAAGTGGAATACAACAAGAAAAAGGACGAACAGATCGAGATCATCAGCAAGCAGGTTGGCTTTATCAAATAAGTAAAAAGAATAACTAGTTAATATTATTCTGAGAGCTGGATTGTTGTATTTAAAAATATGGCAATTACAGCTCTTTGTTGGAGTAAAGATAAAGGGAGACAAATATGACATCTATGCATATTACATTAATTATTCTATTGATAACGATTATCGCATTTGCAACTGGCAAAGTTCCTTTTTCTGTCATTTCCTCCGGAATTATCCTTGCACTTGTCCTTACCGGAATCAGAACTCCGGCAGAGGCATTCAGCGGATTTACCAATACAAACGTTATCATGTTTGTTGCCATGTTTGTCATTGGTGCAGGACTTACTAAGACAAAGCTGATCGATCATGCGCAGAATCTTGTAATTCGTTATAAAGAGAATCCACGTATGCTGATTTTGTTATCCTGTCTGGCTGCAGCACTGCTGGCCTGCATTACAAATGCGACTGCCACAGCTGCTATTATGATTCCGCTTCTGATTGAAATTGCCAATGATATCGGAACCAGCCGCAGCAAGCTTTTGTTTCCGGCCATGGCCTGTGCAAACATTGCCACTTCCATGACTTTTCTCGGACAGGGTGCGAGTAATATGACCTGGAATGATATCATGATGAAAGGCGGGGCTCCTCATTCTTTACAGGTATGGGACTTTACGATTGCAAGGATTCCACTGCTGATTGTGGCCATTGCTTATATGGTATTCCTCGGACATAAATTGATGCCGGATATAGATAACAGTAAGTTTGATGATAATATACATAACAGGGAAAATTCGACAAAATTAAGTCCATTGAAAGAAAAAATTGCATTGATTATTGTTCTTACAACAATTATCTTAATGCTTTTTGAAAATATAATAGGTATCAAAATGTACCTGATTGCATGTATAGGAGCTGTTCTGCTGGTGCTTACAGGTGTGCTCTCTGAAAAAGAAGCATTAGGAGCGATTCATCAGCCGACCATTTTTCTGTTTGCCGGAGTATTAACCCTTTCCGATGCCATTAAAGTAACCGGTGTTGGCGACCTGGTGGCGGATTATATGATTAAGATGGTAGGCGATACCACAAATCCGTATGTTATGATGGCGGTATTTTTTACGATTCCGTTTCTGCTTACACAGGTTATGTCGAATCTGGCGACATTGACTATTTTCATTCCACTGGTTACTTCAGCATGTCTTAAGATGGGAATAGATCCGCGGGCTGCAGTAGTTGGAGTTCTTACTGCAAGCTGTATTTCCATCATGACTCCTATGGCTGCACCATGCCAGATCATGATCATGGAACCGGGTGGATATACTTTTAAAGATTATCTGAAATGTGGAACCCCGTTGGCATTGATCCTTGCAATGATGACCATTTTTCTCATGCCTTTGATGTTCCCGTTCTATTAAAGCCCTGATAACTAAGACTTTTTGCAAAGACTGAACACAGAGAGGGAAGAATAAGAAAATGACATTACAAAAAATCATGCAGAAAATGACGTCCTATGTAGAACTGGTATTGTCAGTATTTTTGCTGTTGGTGGTGGTTGCGCTGACCGTGCGGCTCATCACACAGAGCGTGCCACAGCTGTGGTCGCAGCAGATGGAAGTTATGTATTATGTGGAAAGTGCGATGACGCTGGCAATCGGGATCGAGTTTGTAAAAATGCTCTATACCCACACGCCGGAGACAATCATAGAGATTCTGTTGTTTGCGATATCCCGACAAATGATTGTGGAACATTTGTCGACAACAGAAACAATTCTTGGTGTAGGAGCAATCGCAGGACTTTTTGCAGTCAGAAAATATCTGTTTTGCGAAATTCGTAAGGAAACGTGAGGAACTAGGACTATTTCGCAAAAAAAGCGGTAGAGTCCATGAAAACCAGTCCTGAGGAAAAGAGTATGTCTATATTAAATGATGTCGGGGTCAAAAGCCCCCGACTTTGATGCCTACGGATTGTTCCGTGCTACGCACTCCCACGTCTCCGCTCCGCTTCGGTCCGTGCTAGACATGTGCCACTGGCACATAGCACCCTACCCAATATTCGCATATCGTGGGATTATCATCCCACTTTTATGCTCATATCGGGGCGGGTCCTAAGGTCTTTCACCCACCTATGAGCAAGCTCATGTGGGCTTAGACCTTTTGACCCTGGCATCATTAAATACCATAATAGCAAAATTTGAAAATTTTCTAAAAACAGTATTGACAAAACAGAAAAGAAAGATTATTCTTAGACACATAAACAACATTCATAAGTTTACCAAACCTGTGAGGAAGAGTAGTAAGCCTTAGGGAATTTTGCAGAGAGCCGTGGATGGTGGGATCACGGTAAAGGAACTTTCGCCGAATGGACTTCCGAGGCTGGCCCGAGAACAGATCAGTTTTAGGCGTCAGCGGGATTCGGACCCGTTATCAAGCCGATGGATATGATAGTATCCAGAGAGAGTGGACACAATTCGTAAGGAATTGTCAAATTGAGTGGCACCACGATGATGAGCAGGAGCTTATTACCGTCTCAAGTGTATAGCAATATACATTTGAGGCGGTTTTTTGTTATGAAAGTCTTTCAATCCACATGACGCTTGTATGCAAATACGAATGTGGGTACAGATGCGAAAGCATCTGGCTTTCATGACAGTGAAAGGTTCAGTAATCTTATGAGCAAACTATTTTATGGTATGCGCTGCATATCATGGTACGCAGGACGTACAGAAAGCGAGGAATAAGATTATGAAGAAGAGAATTTTGGCAGCAGTATTAACCGCAGTTATGGCAATGGGTGCCCTCACCGGATGTGGCAGCACCGCAGGCAAGGACAATTACACCATTGGTATCATGCAGTACGCCGTACATGGTTCCCTGGACAACTGTCGTGAAGGATTTATTCAGGGGCTGGCAGAGGAAGGTATTGTAGAGGGTGAGAACCTGACGATCGAATATGTCAATGCACAGGCAGACAACGGAACTTCCGCCATGACTGCCAGCAACTTCGTAAGTAAGAAAGTAGATATGATCTGTGCTATCGCAACTCCTTGCGCTATGGCAGCATACAATGCTACAATGAATACAGATATTCCCGTGATCTACACTGCAGTATCTGATCCTGTGGAAGCAGGTCTGGCCAATGAGGATGGTACTCCCGTAGGCAACATCACCGGTACTTCCGATGCACTGGCAGTAGATGCACAGTTGAAAATGATCCGTGAGGTACTTCCTGAAGCGAAGACCATCGGTATCATCTACACCACCAGCGAAGCAAACTCCATCAGTACCATCGCAGAGTACAAGGCTCTGGCAGGCAACTACGGATTCGAGATCGTGGACAGCGGTGTTACCGCAATGTCTGAGGTAGCTCTGGCAGCAGCGGATATCGCATCCAAGGTAGACTGCATTACCAACCTGACCGACAACACCGTAGTAAGCGCACTGCAGACCGTACTGGATGAAGCTAATAAAGCAGGCATCCCCGTATTCGGTTCCGAAGTAGAGCAGGTTAAAGCAGGCTGCGTGGCATCCATGGGTCTGGAATACATCGAACTCGGCAAGCAGACCGGTAAGATGGCAGCAAGAGTCCTGAAGGGAGAGGCAAAGGCTTCCGAACTGAATTTCGAAGTAATCTCCGAGCCCAGCCTGTATGTGAACTTTGCAGCAGCAGAGAAGATCAACCTGGAACTTCCCGAGAATTACAAGACCGATGCTTACCAGTCCTTTGATGAGATCGTAGTACAGTAATCAGGAAATAGCTGCCGACAGGCAGAAAATAATAGAGTAATCCGGATATACAGGATTTTAAGAATGGAGAAAAATATGGCGTTATTATTAAGCGTACTGGAACAAGGAATGATCTACGGCATCCTGGCACTGGGTGTCTACATTACCTATAAAATACTGGATTTCCCGGATCTTACGGTCGATGGCAGCTTCCCCTTTGGGGCTGCCATCACTGTGCGTCTGATCAACGGTTTCGGCGTCCCGGCAATTCTCACCCTTCCCATTGCATTCTTAGGCGGAGCACTGGTGGGAATCTGTACCGGATTGATCCATGTGAAGTTGAAAGTAAGAGACCTGCTTTCCGGTATCATTATGATGACCGGTCTGTATACCATCAATCTGTGGGTGGCAGGCTCCGGCTATGTAGCTATTTTTGATAAGGAAAATATTTTCAACAACAGCTTTGTGAACAGCATTACCCCCTCTTTTTTGTCGAATTTCAAAAATGTGATCATTATTTTCCTGATCACCATGGTGGCGAAATATCTTTTAGACTGGTACATGAGTACCAAGTCCGGATTCCTGCTGCGTGCCGTAGGTGACAATGATACTATCGTTACCAGCCTCGGTGTGGATAAAGGACTGGTGAAGATTGTGGGACTGTCCATTGCCAATGGTCTGGTATCCTTAAGCGGTTGTATCTATGCACAGCAGCAGAGAAGTTTTGAGATTTCCATCGGAACCGGTGCGGTAGTCATCGGTCTGGCCAGCGTTATCATCGGCACCAGCCTGTTCAAGAAGGTAACATTTTTCCGTGTGACCAGCAGTGTTGTGGTGGGATCCATTCTGTATAAGGCATGTGTGGCAGTAGCCATGTTCGCAGGTATCAGCCCTAATGCCATAAAGCTGATCACAGCAGTCCTGTTCCTGATCATTCTGGTGGTCAGCATGGACAGAAAGAAGGTGAAAGCATGCTAGAACTTATCAATATCAACAAGAATTACAATCCCGGTTCGGTCAACGAGCTGTGCCTGTTCAAGGATTTCAACCTTACGGTAAAGGACGGAGAATTCGTGTCCGTTGTAGGAAGCAACGGTTCCGGTAAGACTTCCATGCTGAACATCATCTGTGGAAGCATTGCGGTGGACAGCGGCAAGATCCTGATCCACGGAGAAGATATTACGAGACAGAAGGATTATATTCGTCAGCGTCGGATCGGCAGAGTCTATCAGGATCCTTCCAAGGGAACCTGCCCCAGCATGACGATCCTGGAGAATATGTCTATCGCAGAGAATAAGGGCAAGCCTTATAATCTGGGACGTGGTGTGAATAAAGCAAAGCTGGAAGAGTATCGCGAGATGTTACGCCCCTTAAATCTGGGACTGGAAGATAAGATGGGTGTGCAGGTCGGCTCCCTCTCCGGAGGACAGAGACAGGCACTGGCGCTGCTCATGGCTACTATGACACCGATTGATTTCCTCATTCTGGATGAGCATACCGCTGCGCTGGATCCCAAGACTGCGGAGATCATCATGGAGCTCACCGATCAGGTCGTAAAGGAGAAGAAAGTGACCACTATTATGGTCACCCACAATCTGCGCTATGCCGTGGAATACGGTAACCGCCTGATCATGATGCACGAAGGAAAAGCCATCCTCGACAAAGCCGGAGAAGAGAAGAAGACCATCAACACCGAGGAGATCATGGCGATCTTCAACCGCATCAGCGTAGAGTGCGGTAACTAAATGGAAAGTTACGCGAGCAATGAGCCGCGCATAGGCATAGTGAAGACAGCGATGGGCGCTCGCGCATGATTCGCTGTCTTTACTTATGCCGAGATGCGGCGAACGCCGCGATATGAAATAAGATTGGCAGCGTTTTATGCTGACAATCTTATGAATAGCGTGGCTCATTGCGGAGGGTTTTATCTTCGGGACATAGTAGAAGAAAAATGTAGATTTCGCCCCGCTTGTCGGAAACTTTCGGGGCTCAGCAGAGAAAAAACACGAATTACGCCCCGCTTGTCGCAAACTTCCGGGGCTCAACAGAGAAAAAACATGGATTACGCCCCGCTTGTCGCAAACTTCCGGGGCTCAACAGAGAAAAAACATGGATTACGCCCCGCTTGTCACAAACTTCCGGGGCTCAACAGAGAAAAAACGTAGATTACAGGGCATTTCGTAACGTAGGCTATAATAAATGCCGCGATGCCCACCGCGGAAGGATGTTCCGTTTGCTGTGGACGTTCGTGGATTTGAAACTACCATCCGCAATGAGCCACGCTATTCATAAGATTGTCAGCAAAGAACGCTGCCAATCTTATTTCATATCGCGGCGTTCGCCGCATCTCGGCATAAGTAAAGACAGCGAATCATGCGCGAGCGCCCATCGCTGTCTTCACTATGCCTATGCGCGGCTCATTGCTCGCGTAACTTTCCATTTACTTTATTTCCTCCGCAACCAATTCCGCCCACGCCACAGCAAATCCGGCTCTGTGGGCGACCCGTTGGGAGGCAATATGTGACATGCTTGTGCCGTAATAGGGAACGGCACCTTGAGCGATGATATCCTGCGCCAGAAGTCTTACCAGAGTAGAACCCACATGCATTCCGACAGCATGGGAATCAACATTGATACCAATCTGCCAGAACAGAGGACTGTCGGCACTGGCACCGGCCATGCCAAGGATCTGTCCGTCTTTTGCTGCGGCAATACCCAGAACATCCGGGGCATAGGGATCGAAGGCAAATGCCTCATCAAAGCGGTTGTCTTCCCGGAACTGCAGAATGGCATTTTGGTCATACCGAATCAAATCGAAGGCGAGAGCATCAGACGCATCTGGCAAAGGAATGCCAGAGGAAGGCATGACATCGGCTTCCGGCAGAAAAAAAGGATGCGCCTGCGCAACACGGAGGTGGAACGGCAACAGCAGTTCTTCTATTTCCCGAAGTCTTTTCGCATCGAAGAACCATTCACCGGTTACATCGGCATAACGCTTTCTACATTCTGCAACAATTTCTTCGGAACCGGTAAATAATAATTTCCCATTGACGACAGCAATTTTCAAGCCACGGATCAAAGCCTCCTGAAAGCGGCGGCGTCCTTCCTGTGGAGCATAAATTGAAAAATGGTTCTCCGAATCAGCAACATCTGCGGGACTACAGCAGTAATCCAGTGCCAGTTGACGAGACAATTCTTCTCCATACATAAATGTCGGAACTCCTTTCACAATGGACCGCATCGGACGGTTTGAATGCTCGAAAAAGCATTACACGTAAAGGTTCAGAATGTCTGTGGCTCCCAACCCTTCATCACCCGTTCCACGGTATACTCCGCAGCTTCCGCATCCGTCAGTTGGTGGGAGAAGTCGGCGCGGGTGGCAGGGGAGGCACCGGGGCCGTAGGAGTTGTATTCTCCGTAGTAGAAGTGGTCGTGGGGCTTTTTCCAGTCCTGCCAGCCGGCGGGGTGGATATGTGCACCCAGTTCACAGTGCAGGAACACTGTCTTTGCCCATTCTCTCCAGGGACGTCCCAGATAGATGGAATTGGGCGGGCAGTCGCTCTCTAATTTGCATTCATGGAACACGTAGCCGTAGGGCTCTTCCTGCGGGGTGGAGGCAGCAGTCACATAGCCGTAGATTACTTCAGACTCCGGACTTTCCGGTGGAATCCGGTCTCCGGGCAGCTTGGAGAAGATCGTGCAATGCTCAAACCAGGCGATTCCACTGCCGAAGATGAAATCCACATCACCCTGGATAAAGCAATTTTCATAATAATGGCGTCCTATGGTTCGGGGCTTGAATTCTCCGGGACCCTTGAATCCGCCGGGCTGAGCCTCTTTTAATGGCAGGGGTGCATCGAAGATCGTATCCTGACTGCCTAAGAACCGGCAGCTATAAAAGGCATTGCGGTCACCGTCCACATAGACGGCCAGTGCCTGCCCTACGGTGTGGCCGTAGCCGGAATCGTTCTGGAAAGTCAGGTTTCTGGCGGTAAAGTCATGAGTGTCGATCCGGACGGAAGCGGTACGGAAGGTACCTCGCTTATCCCCCTCCGGCATGAGATCGAAGGCAGCATCTCCATAGACAAGGATCGTCTCGTCACCGCCGGTACCCTCAAAAGTAATATTCGGACGGGTGATTACCAGCTTTTCCCGATAAATTCCTTTACCGATATGCAGGATCACCGGCGGCAGCTCTGAAACGGGAGCCGGGAACTGCTTTCCGGATTCTGAGGCAGGAACATCCGGCAGGGAAGCCAATGCTTCTCCGATGGTGGCAAAAGAAGTGCCCGGAATTGTATTTCCGGACATATTTACATACAAATGAATTGTGTCTGACATAAATAGAATACCTATACCTTTCCGTACCTTCGCATTTTCAAGTCCATTTCTCCGCTTTGCTTCGGTCCGTGCTAAACATGTGCCACTGGCACATAATATATGCTTTAGTGCTTTGTATTATAGTACAATGTGAGGTACAAAATTGTGCGTAAAAAATAATTTTCAAATGATAACTTACAACAGCTTTTCAATTTTCAGATCCGGCTGGTCTGCCAGATTGATATATTCCTCGCCGTACTGTACTACAGGGCGGGACAATTTTTCCTTATTGATGTAAATGATTGTGACTTTTCGTCCATCGTTCAACAGACAACGGTTTTGCAGGCAGGAATTTACCACGTTTTCCAGGAAAGGAAGCAGAATGGAAACATCGTATTTCTGGAAGCCTTCCGTTTCGAACATTTCAATCACACAGAACGGACACAAAGGTCCTCTGTAACAGCGGGCTGCCGTCATGGCATCGTAGACATCCGCAATGGCTACCATCCGTGCATAAGGATCGATCTGGTTCCCTTTTAATTTCGAGGGGTAACCGCTGCCGTCACTACGTTCGTGGTGCATCAGAGCTGCATTTTTCACATGCACGTCCACATCCTGAGACTGCAGTAATTCATATCCCAGAGCAGGATGTTTTTTTACCGTGGCAAACTCTTCCTCGGACAGTCTGCCGGGCTTGGCAATGATGGAATAGGGAATCAGCATTTTGCCGATGTCATGGAACAGACCGCAGGCAGTAGCCAGTTCCACGTCTTCTTTCGGAAACTTCAGCCATCCCGCCAGAATATTACAGATCAGTGCCACATTCAGACTGTGGGTATAGGTGGAATCATCGTATTCCCGCATATTTTGAAGCATATCCAGAATACTGATGCTGCCGGAATGATTCGAAACAATGGAAAGTGTGCTTTTCAGCAGAGTTTTCACATCCAGGGCTGTATTCTTCTGAACGACCAGATTCATATTTTCCCGGAAAAGTTCGACTTCATTCTCAAAATCTTCTTTAAACAGATGAAATTCCGGAGAACTTTTGATCCGTTCATAGTAGGAGGATTCCGTTTCGGAAAGATCCGCTGCCGGGAGTACATCTTCGGCGAAGAGTGTGAGAATACCGTACAGATCCAGCTTCGTGATGAGCTTGTCCGTGAGAACCGTGCCCTTCGGAATCAGAAGTTCATGATCCAGATTGTAGACATCTTCTGCAACAATCATTCCGGGAATCAATTGTGTGATGGATAATCTCTTCATAGACCGTAATCCTTGTGCCTTTCGGTAACCTGAAAATCATCAGGTGCTTTCGTAAATCCTACTTATTTCAATTATAATAATTTTTCCCCGGACTGTCAATTTTCCGGGACAGAATAGATGAAGAGAGCTGTTCATAAAATTTTTACAGTCTTTTCACGGCTCTGCAGGCACAGAAAGGTTGAAACATAGAGGAAAATCTGCTACAATAACCTTTGAATTATGCGAAGACCCATGGACATTTTATTGTCAAAAGGGTGCGGAAACGAGGAAAAAATGAGCGTTATTGAGAAGATATTTGGCACGCACAGTTCCAGAGAACTGAAGCGTATTGAACCTCTGGTAGACAAGATCGAGGCACTCCGCCCTGCGATGCAGGCACTTTCCGATGAGGAACTGCGGGGTAAGACCGAGGAGTACAAGAAGCGTCTGACCGAGGGAGAGACTCTGGACGATCTGCTTCCGGAGGCTTATGCAACCGTGAGAGAGGCTGCAAAGCGTGTTCTGAACATGGAACACTACAGAGTACAGCTGATCGGTGGTATCATCCTGCATCAGGGACGTATCGCAGAGATGCGTACCGGTGAAGGTAAGACTTTGGTGTCTACCCTTCCCGCTTATCTGAATGCTTTGGAAGGCAAGGGTGTCCATGTTGTTACCGTCAATGACTATCTGGCGAAGCGTGATGCGGAGTGGATGGGTCAGGTACATGAGTTCCTGGGACTGAAGGTCGGCGTGGTACTGAACAGCATGACCTCCGAGGAGAGACAGGAAGCTTACAAGTGTGATATCACTTATGTTACCAACAACGAACTGGGATTTGATTATCTGCGTGATAACATGGTTATTTACAAGGAACAGCTGGTTCTGCGTGGATTGCATTATGCCATCATCGATGAGGTGGACTCTGTACTGATCGATGAAGCGAGAACTCCTCTGATCATTTCCGGACAGAGCGGCAAGTCTACCGCTTTATATGAAATGTGTGATCTGCTGGCACGTCAGATGAAGCGCGGTGATGATGTACAGGAACTGACCAAGATGGACGCCATTATGGGTGTGGTACAGGAAGAGACCGGAGACTTCGTAGTCAACGAGAAGGATAAGATCATTAACCTGACCGCAGCAGGTATGGAGAAGGTTGAGAGATTCTTCCACATTGATAACTTCGCTGATCCCGAGAACCTGGAGATCCAGCACAACATCATTCTGGCATTACGTGCCCATAATCTGATGTTCCGTGATAAGGATTATGTGGTAAAGGATGACCAGGTACTGATCGTCGATGAATTTACCGGACGTATCATGCCGGGACGCCGTTACTCCGACGGTCTGCATCAGGCAATCGAAGCAAAAGAGCATGTAAAGGTGAAGAGAGAAAGTAAGACGCTGGCATCCATTACCTTCCAGAATTTCTTTAACTTATTCGAGAAAAAGTGTGGTATGACCGGTACGGCTCTCACTGAGGAGACCGAGTTCCGTGAGATCTACGGCATGGATGTTGTTGTGATCCCTACGAACCGTCCCGTTATCCGTAAGGATCTGCAGGATGCTGTATACAAGACGAAGAGAGAGAAGCTGAACGCTATCGTGAATGCGGTAGAGGAAGCACACGCCACAGGACAGCCTGTACTGGTAGGTACGATCACTATCGAAGCCAGTGAGGAACTGAGCAGAATGCTGACCAAGTGCGGCATCCAGCACAAGGTATTGAATGCAAAATTCCATGAACTGGAAGCAGAGATCGTAGCCGATGCCGGTGTACACGGTGCGGTAACCATCGCTACCAACATGGCAGGACGTGGTACGGATATCAAGCTGGATGATGAAGCGAGAGCCGCCGGCGGACTGAAGATCATCGGTACCGAGCGTCATGAGTCCAGACGTATTGATAATCAGCTGCGTGGTCGTTCCGGACGTCAGGGAGATCCCGGTGAGTCCAAGTTCTACATCTCTCTGGAGGACGATCTGATGAGACTGTTCGGTTCCGAGCGCCTGATCAGCATGTTCAATACCTTAGGCATCCCTGAGGGACAGGAGATCGAACACAAAGCATTGACCAATGCCATCGAATCTGCACAGAAGAAGATCGAGAGCAACAACTACGGTATCCGTAAGAATCTGTTAGAGTATGACCGCGTCATGAGTGAACAGAGAGAGATTATCTACGAGGAGCGTCTGCGGGTACTGAACGGCGAGAGCATGCGTGATGTGATCTACAAGATGATCACCGATATTACCGAGAACTGTGTAGATATCTGCATCAATGACGACGCAGATATCTCCGACTGGGATTTCAATGAGTTAAATACCCTGCTCATTCCTACGATCCCGTTACAGCCTCTGACACCGGAGCGTGTGAAGAAGCCCAAGAAGAACAGCTTAAAGCAGCAGTTAAAGGAAGAAGCTGTGAAGCTGTACGAAGCAAAAGAAGCCGAGTTCCCCGAACCGGAAGCCATCCGTGAGCTGGAGCGTGTGGTTCTGCTGAAGGTTATTGACCGTAAGTGGATGGATCACATCGACGACATGGAGCAGCTGCGTCAGGGCGTGGGCTTACAGGCATATGGTCAGAGAGATCCTCTGGTAGAGTACAAGATGAGCGGTTACGAGATGTTCGATGAGATGACTCAGAACATCCGGGAAGAGACTGTGAGACTTCTGTTCCATATCAAGATCGAACAGAAGGTAGAGCGTGAGCAGCAGGCGAAGATCACCGGAACGAACAAGGATGATTCCTTGCCGAAGGGACCTGTAAAGCGTGAAAATGCAAAGGTATATCCCAATGATCCCTGTCCTTGCGGCAGCGGCAAAAAATACAAGAACTGCTGCGGACGGAAAGCCTGATGCTTTCTGACAACAGTCGGAAGATAGTGCGGCAGCACGGAACAATCCTACCCAAGGTCTTTCACCCACCTATGAGCAAGCTCATGTGGGCTTAGACCTTTTGATCCTGGCATCATTAAAATAATAGAATAAGAAAGTGGGTGACGTTAAGTGGTTGAATTAGATCAGATGAAGACAGAAATCCTGTCCTACGAAACACCTTTAGCGGAAGTGAGGGATTCACTTTGACCTTGCTAACAAGGCAAAGCGGATCGAAGAAATGGAACGTGAGATGGAGGCTCCCGGATTCTGGGATGACCCGGAGCGTTCCAATCAGAAAATGAAAGAACTGAAGAACCTGAAGGATACTGTGGGAGAGTGCGACAAGCTTTCGACACAGTTCGATGACATCCTGACCTTGATCGATATGGGATATGAGGAAAACGATGCGTCTCTGATCCCTGAGATCCGTGAGGAGCTGGATGAATTCATCAGGGAATTCGACGAACTCAGGATCGGTACATTATTATCCGGAGAATATGACAAAAACAATGCGATCTTAAAGCTCAATGCCGGTGCCGGAGGTACCGAGAGCTGTGACTGGTGCGGCATGCTGTATCGTATGTATACCCGCTGGGCGGAGCGCAAGGGCTTTGCCATCGAAGTACTGGACTATCTGGATGGTGACGAAGCAGGTATCAAGTCAGTGACTTTTCAGGTCAACGGCCTGAATGCCTACGGCTACCTGAAATCCGAGAAGGGAGTACACCGTCTGGTGCGTATTTCCCCTTTCAATGCTCAGGGAAAACGTCAGACTTCCTTTGTATCGCTGGATGTTATGCCAGATATCGAGGGCGATCTGGATGTGGATATTGATGAGAAGGATCTGCGCATCGACACCTACCGAAGCAGCGGTGCCGGTGGCCAGCATATCAACAAGACCTCCTCTGCCATTCGTATCACCCATATTCCTACGGGAACCGTGGTACAATGTCAGAATGAGCGAAGCCAGTTCCAGAACAAGGATAAGGCAATGCAGATGCTGAAAGCCAAGCTGTATCTGTTAAAGCAGGAAGCAAATGCCGAGAAGCTGTCTGATATCCGCGGTGAGGTCAAGGAGATTGGCTGGGGTAACCAGATCCGCTCCTATGTATTACAGCCTTACACACTGGTCAAGGATCATCGTACCGATGTGGAGACCGGTAATGTGGACGCAGTACTGGACGGCGGACTGGATATCTTCATCAATGGCTATCTGAAATGGATCAGCGTGCAGGGAGATAAGAAGAACACAGAGAATTAACAAATTCAAGTTTGTAAATGACACATTCCAGAAGGAGTGAAAGCTTTCTGGAATGTGATTTTTTATAAGGGAGAAAATTACATATGAGAAACGAAAACAAAGAGACAAACCAGGGCAAAAAAGCGATAGGAGAGTCCATGGGCAGCAGAATTGTGCTTGCCCTGATCGTTGTGGCTGTGATAGTTACGGCGGCAAAAGTGATCCCTTTGGTCCGGAATCGGGTACAGACTTCCCAATATCCGGTGATCGAGCTGGCAGATCTGCAGGGAATGGAACTGGAGAGCTTAAGTGATGGAAAGTTCAGTTTCAGCTATCCGGCAGAAGACTGGGAAGTGTGGGAGCAGGTGACGACGGATTATCACCCGCTTACGATCTTCTATAAAGGGACAGCGGATGACGGCTCCACAAGTATCTCGGTGGCGGAGAATGACACCGTGGTCACACAGTTGAAACCGGAACTTCTGCAGGTAATGTTGGATGGCTTAAAAGAACAGGCTCCTTATATGGTGATAAAGGAAAGTGAAATGCGCAGTATGGAAGGTACACCGGTGTTCTATCTGGAGGACAATATGTCACTGACCCAGGAAGGACTGGATATGATGGTAGATACCGGCGCGTGGACAGAGGAAACGATAGAAGCCATGGGCGGCCGTGAGGCACTTTTAAGTAACAATATTGCTTCGGACCAGATTCAGATCTATCAGTTGAAAAATGGAAAAATTTATGTGTATACCGGAAATTATACGGATGATGCGCAGAAAGATATGGTACTGGACACCATCACGGTGATAGCACAGACAATAAAGAGCACAGGCAATTAATGCCTGTGCTCGTTCTGCATCAGATCCAGGAAATATAAGGTCTGGGTCATGTTCATATATGGCACCAGCCACAGAGTTCCGATACCGAAGCTCAGCAAACACAGAAATCCCAGCGGCAGGAAGCTCATCTGTAAGCAGAACAGCTCCAATTTATGTCCCTTCATAATGCGGAAGCTTAATTTCATCAGTTCCATAGCGCTATACTGGGGAAAATCCAACAGTAAATAGTAAGCCTGGGATAAACCAAGGGATAACGGAATATAGATACACATACCGATGACCATAAGCACAATGCACAGGATTGCCATAGTTATGGCGTCGAAGCCTTTCCCTGACCGCAGGAGAAAATAGCAGATATCAAACGGAAGTGTACATGCCGTATTCAGCAGGATCAGTACTGCGGAGATCCCGAGCGATTTTTTGAATAAGTATTTGAAGCCGTAGAACAGATTGGCAGTTACAGCAGGTCTGCTGCAGGCAGTATTCAGATAAAATAATGTGATGCCGGTCTGAAATACTCCGGTGAAAATCGACAATAAAGTCGTACAGGCTGTCAAAAGCAGATATTCCGTCAGAGATGTCTCTGCGCTTCCCCCCATAAGTGTCCGTACGGTAAGGATCATAGTGAAGGTCATGCTGACGGCAAAGGTGAGGGAAAATACGATCAGACTCCGGCAGATGGACAGCAGGATGGCATTGCCGTAATGCCCTGCCATCTGATCTCTGGCTTTTTCTTTGAGTTGGGCTCTGGATGCATATTGTATCATAGAAATCCTCTTTTCTTTTTATTATTGCGTTCTATTGGTTATTCCGGCTACTCCGGGTTTTGATTTCGTAACCGCAGAATGCATCGGAAAACATAGGCATGTCTTACAGGTAAGATTGCCAGAATTCTTCCATATCGACACCGTACATCTGCTGGTACATCTGATCCAGCAGATTCATATAAGAAGGATCTGTGAATACCGTGACAATGCTGCTGACCGTTATGAAGATACCGAGTGCCAGTCCCACACAGGACAGCCAGATCCCGGCAACACACATATTGTTCATGCGCTGCCCTCTTTTCCGGGTGAGCAATGCAAAGAGAATGCCCAGAGCACCGGTGGGAATGGACAGCAGTCCCGTGCAGCATAATACCAGGGAACAGATGCCGCAGACCATAGAAGCGATCGACAAACCCCTGTATTTCGGATCGATCTGTGGTATATTTTGATTCATTTCGTTATTCTGATTCTGATAATAATCCATAGAAAGCCTCATTTCCGGGCGGCATATGGTGAATTTGTCTGCCGCGCTTATATTAAGTACTGTACCATCTTTTCCTGTAATAAGCAAATGAAATAAGAATGAAAAGATTGAGAAAACTTCCGATTTCCAGTATAATATATCCATGCGCAAAACAAAATGGCAACAGGCCATCAGGAGGAACTATGGATATTATACAGAAAATCAAAGAAGAACTTCAGGTAGAAAAATGGCAGGTGGAAGCTGCGGTGAAGCTGATCGATGAGGGAAATACCATCCCTTTCATCTCCCGTTACCGTAAGGAGGCCACCGGATCTCTGAACGATGAGCAGCTGCGTAATCTCGATGAGAGACTGACCTATCTGAGAAGTCTGGAAGATAAAAAGGAGCAGGTGCTGAAGAGCATCGCGGAACAGGGAAAACTTACCGATGAGTTAAAGGAGAAGATTCTGGCAGCCCAGACGCTGGTAGTGGTAGAGGATCTGTACCGCCCCTATCGTCCCAAGAGAAAGACCCGTGCCAGTATTGCAAAGGAGAAGGGCCTGGAACCTCTGGCAGAATATATTCTGCGCCAGGAGGCAACAGAACCGGTGCTTAACGAGGCAGCAAAGTATGTTTCCGAAGAAAAAGAAGTAAAGACTCCGGAGGAAGCATTGCAGGGAGCACAGGATATTATTGCCGAGATGATCTCTGACGATGCGGATCATCGTCTTTACATCCGCAATATCACCGTAGAGGAAGGCATTGTGACCGGTACGGCGAAGGATGAGAAGGCTCAGAGCGTCTACGAGATGTATTACAATTTTGAAGAGCCGGTGAAAAAGATTGCAGGCCATAGAGTATTGGCATTGAACCGTGGAGAGGCAGAAAAAGTACTGACTGTTAAAGTCAATGCACCGGAGGAACGTATTCTGCGTTATCTGGAGAAAAAGCTGATCACGAAGGAAAATGAATATACTACGCCGGTAATCTGTGCCGCAGTGGAAGACAGCTACGATCGTTTAATAGCACCCGCTATTGAAAGAGAGATCCGTAACGATCTGACAGAAAAGGCAGAGGACGGAGCTATCAATGTCTTCGGTAAAAACTTAGAGCAGCTGTTGCTGCAGCCTCCTATCGCAGGCAAAGTGGTCTTAGGCTGGGATCCGGCATTCCGTACCGGATGTAAGCTGGCGGTAGTGGATGCTACCGGAAAAGTGTTGGATACGAAGGTAATCTATCCTACCGCACCGCAGAATAAGGTGGAGGAGTCCAAAGCTGAACTGAAGAAACTGATCAAAAAATATAATGTGGATTTAATTTCCGTAGGAAACGGTACAGCCTCCAGAGAGTCCGAGCAGGTAATCGTAGAACTGTTGAAGGAACTGGATCGTCCGGTACAGTATGTGATCGTCAACGAGGCAGGTGCTTCCGTATACTCCGCAAGTAAGCTGGCGACAGAAGAGTTTCCCAATTTTGACGTGGGACAGCGAAGTGCTGCATCCATCGCCAGAAGATTACAGGATCCCCTGGCAGAGCTGGTGAAGATCGATCCCAAGTCCATCGGTGTCGGCCAGTATCAGCACGACATGAACCAAAAGAAATTAAGCGATGCCTTAAGCGGCGTGGTGGAGGACAGTGTAAACAAGGTCGGTGTGGATCTGAATACTGCGTCCGCATCCCTTCTGGAATATGTCTCCGGCATTAACAAGACTATTGCGAAGAATATTGTAGATTACAGAGAAAATAACGGGCGTTTTGTAAGCAGAAAGCAGTTGTTAAAGGTGCCGAAGCTGGGACCTAAGGCATATGAGCAGTGTGCCGGTTTCTTACGGATCCCGGATGGTAAGAATCCTCTGGATGCCACCAGCGTTCATCCCGAATCCTACGAAGCAGCGGAGCAGCTGATGGCGAAGCTGGGACTGACAATGGAGGACATTAAGGAAGCCCAGAAACAGGCGGCAGCTAAGAAAGCTTCCGACAAGAGCGGGGCACAGGCTTCCGGACAGAAGAACGGCAGTAATGCAGCCAATACAGCAAAGAAACGGGAAGAGCAGAAAGGTAAGACCGTAAGAGTGCATAATACCAATACCGCTATGGGCAAGGCTCTGGCAGCGGCCATGGGTGGTGTGAGCTTTGATAATTCTGCAGAAACTTCTACAAAGAAAAATGCACCGGCAGTACAGAATGCATCAAATGATGCAAAAGATATTTCCGGACTGGAAAAGCGTATTAAGAATAAGAAACTGTTGGCAGAAGAGCTGGGAATCGGCGAGATCACGCTGACAGATATCCTGAAGGAACTGGAGAAGCCGGGCAGAGATCCCAGAGACGATATGCCGAAGCCAATCCTGCGCAGTGATGTTCTGGATATGAAGGATTTAAAGCCCGGCATGATTCTGAAAGGAACCGTGCGTAATGTCATTGACTTTGGTGTGTTCGTGGATATCGGTGTCCATCAGGACGGACTGGTGCACATCTCCCAGATCACCGACCGCTATATCAAGCATCCGCTGGAAGCTGTCAGCGTCGGAGATATTGTGGATGTGCAGGTATTGACTGTGGATGTGGCGAAGAAACGTATCGGTCTGACCATGAAGATCCAGAAGCAGTAATATTATGACCCGCCCCGATATGAGCATAAAAGTGGGATGATAATCCCACGATATGCGAATAGAGGGGCGGATTGTGAGAGTGCGTAGCACGGAACAATCCGTAGGCATCAAAGTCAGGGTCAAACGGCCCCGGTCTTCGGCTGATACTTCATACTCGATACATTATATACGGTAATAAACGCCTTGGGGTCCAGTTCATTGATGAATTTCATTAATTTCTGGTACTCACTTTTGTCCACAATGGTGATGATCTCGTTGTGTTTTTCAAAATGATAGGCACCGATGGCTTCATAGATCGTGGCACCGCTGTGCAGATCTCTTGTAATAAACTGGCGCAGTTCTTCCTCTTTCTTCGTAATAATGCAGACACGTCGCTTGATATTATTGTCAAAAATAAAATGATCCAGAATGATTCCGTTGAAATAGGTACCCAGTATACTCAGCACCACCGTTTTCTTATCATATACCAGTGCTGCGGACAGTGCCACACACATACCGGAGAGAGACATAGCCTTACCCAGTTCCATATGGAGATATTTATTCATGATCTTCGCCACAATATCCAGTCCTCCGGAAGATGCATTCCGGTTGAACAGAATGCTGAGTCCCACGCTGACCACCAGAATATAGCACAGTACATCCAGTTCCTGACTGTCCGTCAGTGATCCAAAGTTCGGAAACAGGAACTCAAAAATCCCTAAGAATACCGGCAGCATCACACTGGTATACACTGTCTTGACCCCGAACTCTTTCCCACAGGTGGCAAAGCCAATGAGCAGAAGCACCACATTCAGGATCATCGTAATGACCGATAGCGGAAGTGGTATAAAATTAGACAGCACGATGCCGAGACCGGAAATACTGCTGACCGACGCGTGACTTGGCACCAGGAAAAAGTAGACTGCTGCCGCGATGATGGCCACCGCCACAGTCAGGATCCCTGTCTCCTTCATTATTTCTGCATAATTTATTTTTTTCTTCATAATAACATTTTCTCCAACGATATATTTTAATTTGTTTCTATACTCTTCTCATCTTATTATTCTTAGAGTACTATTACAGCGGCATCAAGTCCCTCTATTTTTCCATCAAAGGGATTCTCTCTAAGTAAATCATATTTTTGCGCATACTCATTAAACATTCTTGCGCTGCTGCTGCAGTTGAAGATCAAAGCGAGTGTCTCTTCTCCATTTTTTCTGGTCAGGACGATCGTCTCTTCCTCGTCCCTTGCAGCTAGTTCCATCGGTTCACCCTCTACGATACATGCATGGTTTTTTCGCACCTTCAGCAGCTGCTTATACCATTCAAACATCTCTTTATCCTGGTATTCTTCATCCCAGTACATGCCACGTCTGCAATCCGGATCATTTGCTCCGGGCATCGCGAATTCATCTCCGTAATAAATCATGGGCATTCCCGGTAATAACAATTGAAAAGCTGCAGCCAAATGCTGCTTTTTCTTATTATCATCACATAGATGTAGAAATCTTGCTGTATCATGGCTGTCAATCAGATTCCACATTAGAGGATAGCATTTTTTGTTTAAGCGCCCCTTCAAATATCCAAGATTCTGTATAAACTGGCTGACATTGATTTTTTCATCTGCAAGCAGATCTATGAGATTCAGGTAAAATGGATAATTCATGACCGTATCCCATTCATCTCCCTCAAGAAAATCTCCTGCATAATGCCAGATTTCTCCAATGATTAGCAGATCCTTTTTTACTGCCTTAACAGCCTTTCTAAATCGCTTCCAGAAGAAATGACTGATTTCGTCACCTACATCCATTCTCCATCCATCGATATCGCATTCCTTAATCCAATAACATGCAACATCTGTAACGAATTTTTCAACCTCCGGATTTTTCAGATTTAACTTTGGCATTCCGCCATAATAACCAAAACATTTGAAGTTAGGAGTTTCTCCTTTTTCACCCTTCAGCGGAAATCTCTCGATAAAATACCAGTCCAGATATCTGGATTTATCTTCTTTTTCTATAATATCCTTAAATGCAAAAAAATCTCTTCCTGTATGGTTGAATACCGCATCCATCACTACTTTCATTCCACACTCATGCGCTTTTTGCACCAGCTCCTTAAGATCCTCTGTTGTTCCGAAGGAAGGATCAATCTGGTAATAATCAGTGGTATCATATTTATGGCAGGAATCCGATTTAAAAATAGGTGTTAAATACACAACATCTATTCCCAGCTTCTGAATATGATCCAAATGATCAATAATTCCTCTGAGATCACCATGCAGATTATCCTTAGATGTAATGGGGGCTTTATACCACAGCTCCTTGTCTATTGGCTGTGATGCTGCAAAGCGAGATGGAAAAATCTGATACACAACCTTGTTTGCTGCCCACTCCGGCACCTCAAACATTTCTTCCTCACGAAGGTTTTGCGGACAGTCGAACATTCTGTCCCTGTTTGTAATGCATTCCCTGCTAAACTCATAGTTGCCGTAATATACCTTTTCTCCCTGCATATCCGTAAATTCAAAATAATAGCGGAGACATATCAAATGCATCTGAAGCTGTGCCTCATAATAGTCATGAAACTGTGATGTGGCAACCTTCTTCATCGGAATCCTCTTTCGCGTATCCTTCCATTCCAATGGTATGTACTTGTCCTCATAATGGAGAATGATCTCTTTTATATCATCTTTTTTTACCTGCACACGTATCACGAATAAATCCTTATCGATTGCATAGCAGAATCTTTTATCCATATCATGAAGAATTGCCGAATATTCCATATTTTTTCCTTTCTATCGCTCGAAAAAAGCGTTTTTTCCTTCTTGATTATAATTCCTTTTTATTATGCTGCACAAGTCACAAAACGATAAAAAGGTCACCGTTTCTGCCTGTTCCGTTGGGGCAACGGAGGATTTCATTGCGCATTCTCCTCTGGAAATTTGTGTTCGTAACTGTCGAAATTTACAGAAATATGCATTTTATCAGTTATATCTTATAATTTTAGAAATATGTTGTCTCTTTGGATGAGTTCGACATGAGCAGAAACGGGATCAAGCACCGCAATATCTGCGATTTTCTGTTGGCAGAGGAATGGAATTAAAATCTCTGCGAATCTCCATCTGAAAGTCTCACTGTAATAGATTTTTTCTTCTTCAACTGTAAAAGGTGGGCGCTTACGCTCCCACCTTCACACTTTTATTCAATTACTATGTCAGATACTTATTCTTCTGAACCACTCTTTTTCCTTACATAGAATATGGCTCCAATAACAATCAGCATAATACAGATACCTATAATAATGATTGATTAATATTTCTATTAGATTACTACCATTATATCGTGTGATAGGTCGGATATCGATAAATTTTTGACCAAATTTTTTTTGCCGAACATCCATTATTACCAGTCAATCACATCGAAAAATTCTTCTATATTGCTACCCTTTTTATTAATAAAATTCACATCAAAAAAAGTATCTTTAATCACAATATCAAAATTTTTCTTTTTTATCTCATATTGATTGTACAGCAGCTTTTCTTTTCCTCTTAATGATTCCATCATTATCTGATATGACAATTCTCCTGAATTAAGGAAGTTATAAACATCTGCATTTCCTTTAAAAGCCGCAATACTTTTTGCTCCCAGAACAGATTCAATAAATTTATGTGGATCCTGTCCTCTATACTGAGGACTGTGTAAGCATGCCACATACTCAAAATCCGGATTGTCCATAATAATAAAATGTGGTGTATTTCCCTTTGCATTCTGAATCCTGCAGTACTCCAACAGTTTTTTAAATCCATCCAGTTCTCCCGGGACAGTAGCTATTCTATCTGCATCCATAATAATGAATTTTGCTAGATAGTTACTCTGTGACTCCGTTTTTATCTTCTGAAGGAAGTTTGAATAGCCCCCACCATGCATATTGATGGGTTTTAAAACCAGTTCTACGCCCTGATTCTTTCTCATCTTGTCTATATAATTATATTCTGTATCTCCCTCACAGAATACTGCAAACCTCTTCTGGAGGACTCTTGTTTTTCTACTCAAATGCCGTACCTCCCAATATCCCCTTCATATAAAACTCATATATCTTAGTGTTTTCATACCTCACTTCCGGAAAATCCGCCAAAGAATACAATTCTGATGTCAGTTCATCTTTACTTTTTGTAATAAAATAAATCTGTTCTTTCATGTATGTCTTCAAATTTAGGTGTAATACATTATGTGTAGAAAATACAAACTGTCCTCTGTGCTCCATACCGTTAATATACGCAATAACACGGTCTGACAAGATTGGATTAAGAACCCGGTCCATCTCATCTGCAAATACCACTTTATTTTCATATACTACGCGAAATATCTGTACAGCCCATGCAAAAAATTCTCTGACACCGGTTGAATCCTGTGATAATTCTCTCTTAAACTGCTTTCCCTGTGCATTCTTACGAATTACCAGAGTTTTAGAATAAGGCTTCTCATCATCCACTTCAATTCCGCAAATGCTGTAATCTACCATCTTAAAAATTTCTACATATCTTGGATCTTTCATAATTTCAAGATCCCGTTCCTGCCTGACAATGCTGTCTATATTGTCAGAGGGTATATTACCCGGATATAGGACATTTAACATCCATTCAACAGTTGCTGACGCATCCTTATTTCCGAGAAGAGCCAGTTTAACTACAAATAATCCGTTACTATTATTGCTATTCTTAAGAGCAGCTGTCACTTCCCTGGCTGTTCCTCTTCGTAATGTATATATATCCTCCTGATCCCGTAAAATATCAAACACTACATGCTCAGCTGATTTCCGCTGGCTGCTTCTGATAAGTTTTTCGCTATAGATTCCTTTTGTATCAACAATAGTTTCATACTCATAAATATAATGATTCCCCGCTAAGAATACTACATTAAATTTCTGTTTGGGATTATTACACTCCATCAAAGTATCTGCGTTAATATATGAATTAACAGACTGCACTTTCATGTTTGTATCAAACAATGATTTCAGATATTTTAATCCATTTATAAAGTTGGACTTACCACCTGCGTTCTCACCTACGATAACTGCCGTTTTCAGCAGGTCATATCCTGTTTCTGTTGTAGTATAGTTATCCGGAAAGCGCTTCTTTACTTTCCCGCCTGGTGCTTCTAATGAAAACTCACACTCTTCCTTGAACGAACAAAAATTGTCAAACATATATCTTATGAGCATACTTCCACCGCCTTTCAATAATCATTATATACTAAAAAGAGCCAATGTAAACCAGTTTTTCGTTTTACATCGGCTCTTTTTATAGATATCATGTTAAAAAGTGAGCACCAAATATTAAATACATACTTTTAGCTGTTTTTTGTTAATTTTGCTCTTTCTATTAAATCGTGCAACTCCTATGAAATCATCATTATTTTTCTTCTGAACCACTCTTTTTCCTTACATAGAATACGGCTCCAATAACAATCAGCATAATACAGATACCTATAATAATGATTATCGTATTATTCCATGCATATTTTGAAG
>ENA-OPNH01000193-OPNH01000193.1-human-gut-metagenome-genome-assembly--contig:-NODE-193-length-69256-cov-164.535325_pt1 | contig 69256 bp, 102 predicted proteins | sample MGYA00241537_ERZ501771 | MGnify/ENA primary metagenome ERZ501771 (study PRJEB25962, sample SAMEA2042608) | human gut metagenome | biome: human gut; feature: human-associated habitat; material...
CTTATAGTAACGGTACAATTAGTCTTAGTAAAGCTAATGTGACTAGTGCATTAGGATATACACCTCCTACAGCAGATACTAAAGTGACTATAAATAACACTTTAACAAGTAATAGTACTACAGAAGCTTTAGCTGCTGCTCAAGGCAAAGCTTTAAAAGATTTAATTGACGCATTAACTACAAGAGTTGCTGCATTAGAAACTCCAGCAGCTTAATATAACAAATACATATGGTAACGAATAGGATAATATTTTTTGCAACGTCTGTTCAACCTAATCCAGAAGAAATAGACTATTGGGTTGACTTATCTGATAATCCTTATGGTGGTAGCATTAAATATTTCAATGGAACCGAATGGGTAAGACTAGCTGCCTCTGGAGGTGTACCTGACCTTAACAACTACTATACTAAAACATAGGTAAACAAATTGCTTAATGATAAAGCAAACATTGGTGATGTAGATAGTAAAGTAGATGATGAAGAGGTAAAAGATGTAATAAAAGATATACAGTTTAATACTTCTAATCCTAATGGCATTACTATGGTAATATTTAAGTATGATGGAAGTAATGATTCTATATCACTACCTATAGCATCTACTGGATCAGCTGGTATCATTACATCTAAAGATTTCTTAGACTTTGTTAAGCAGCATCAGTTATAGGAACTTCATACTGAGATGATTGATACCTTTGCTGATATACGTGCAAAGTATTAGAAGAAACTCATTGCAGGTTTGAACATTGAAATTGATCAAGAAACTAATGTGATTAGTGCATCTGGTGATCTAGCTGTACAATGGGATAATATTACTAACAAACCAGACTTTAAACCAGTAGCTACATCTGGTGATTATAATGACTTAATTAATAAGTTAAAACCAGGTAAAGATGTTAGTATTAGTGAAGATAATGTAATTAGTATTGCTATTGATTCAGATTCATTAGAATAGTCTCTAGCTACTTTACAAAGTAATATAGATAAAGAAGCTGCTACTGCTCGTGCTGCTGAAACTAAATTAGGCAATGATATAGCTACTGAGAAGAATAGAGCTCAATCTGCTGAATAGACTATTAGTACTAATTTACAGAATGAAATTAATAGATCTACTCAAGTAGACACGCAACATACTAATGCTATAAACAAAGAAGTACAAGATAGAAAAGAAGCTATTGCTACAGAAGTTAGTGATAGAAATGCAGCTATCTTGGTAGAAACTAATAGAGCTAAAGCTAAAGAAGAAGAGTTAGACAATAAGATTACTGATCATACTAATGCAACTAATGCAGCATTAGCATTAAAAGCAGACAAGTCTGATACTTATACTAAGGCACAAGTAGATGCTAAATTATCTGGCGCTTATAAAGTAAAAGGATCTAGTACGTTTGAAACTCTACCTAAAGACAATAATGTAGTTGGTGATGTATATAATATTACTAATGCATTTAACTTAGGTGGTAAACATTATGATGCTGGTACTAATGTAGTATGGACTGAAGATGGTTGGGATGCTTTATCAGGTTCATTTGATACTACTGCTATTGAAGGTAGTATTCAAGAAGTAGCTGATGATTTAGCTCAGGAGATACTTGATAGAACTCAAGCTGATACTACTATTAATAACAATGTATCTTCATTTGTAGAAGATTTAACTGGTTAGGTATTAATTCTTGAAAAGACTAAGGTTAATAAAGTTGAAGGTAAAGGTCTTAGTACTAATGATTATACTACTCCTGAAAAGAATAAACTAGCTGCTATAGAAGCTGAAGCTAATAAGTATGTATTACCTGCTGCTACTACTACTACACTTGGTGGTATAATAGTAGGAGATAGATTATCTATTGATAGTACAGGTAAATTAGTAGCTACTTATACTTATACTTTACCAACAGCATCTAATACTGTGTTAGGTGGGGTTAAGATAGGTAGTAATATTACTAATACTAATGGTACTATTAGTTTAACTAAAGCAAATGTAACTAGTGCATTAGGTGTAGATCCTACTACTACTTATGTAAAGAAAGCTGGTGATACTATGACAGGAGCTTTAACAAACAGTTCCACTATTAGTGGTAGTAAATTGATATCTACTGTATCTACTGGCACTGCACCTATACAAGTATCTTCTACTACTCTATGTACTAATCTGAATGCAGATATGGTAGATGGTTATGGAGTTTCAGAATTTAATAGTAATAGTATATCTGTTAAGTATTCTATAAATAGTGTAAATTATGCTAACGCTGAAAATTGGATTAAAGTTTGCACGTTACCATTAGTTGATTAGGAAACAACATAGGATAAAAAAGCAGTATTTGAAATAGTTGGTGGAGCGGATTCTGGTGAAAAATATACTTATTATGGAATATTGACTGCTTCTACTAGATATGTAGAAAATGTAGAATTACGTATTTTAAGTAGTATAGCTATCCCTTCTGTTGCTGTATTTATAGCTGGATACGTTGTTACGTCTAATGAAGTAGAAATATGGATTAGAACTAGTGCATAGTGGGGAACAAACACTAATATAGTATGTAAATGGGCTTCTACTTATACTGAGAACATATTAAGTAGTCCAGCCACTACATAGAGACCAAGTAATTTTGTATTAGGTAACATTAAAACATTAGATGCTCCAGACTGGTACGGTGTATCTTGGTCAGAAACATCATCTAATCCAGATTGTACTCGTATTGGTAATATGGATATGCATAGAACATTGCCTATATAGAGTATGATGAAACCATTTGCTTTTCATACAGACCCTTCTTTTAAAGAATAGTTTGTTCCTATGAATGAGAATTTCTCTACATCAATGTATTCATACACAAATAATGCAGAAGCAGGATAGGTAGCATCTACAGTAAATATTATGATTAAGATACCAGAATTTTGGTATGTTGATGATTATGCTCTAGATACAAAAACACATAATTTAAAAATATGTCCTCACGCTAAACCAGGATGGTATCACCACAAAGAAGCTTATGTTAGTGCATATGAAGCATTCAACTTTGGTAATGCAGGTAGATTAGTAAGTATGAAAAGCGTTGTTCCTACTATCAATTTTAACAGAACTAATGGCAGAACTTGGGCTAGAGCCAATGGGTTTGACGGAGAAGCTAAATGGAATCTTTATACATATGAAGAACATAGAGCTATATGTCATTTGTTCTTAGTAGAATATGCCACTAGAAATTCACAAAAGGCTGTTAATACTGAACTAACTCCTGAAGGATTTAGACAAGGTGGATTAGGTTCTGGTTGTACTACAGGAACAGCAACTATCAACGGAGCTCAAACTTGGTCGTTTATACCAACAGGAAGTTCTGATAGTTTAGGTAGTGGTTCTGGTGAAGTTACAGTAACTATACAATAGACTGATTCATCTGGATCAAATACTTCTACTATTACACGTAAATGTAATAGATATAGAGGAATTGAAAATCCATTTGGTCACGTGTGGAAACATACTGACGATGTTATTAGCGTGTATGGTAATGGTCATAGAACTTGGTACAAATCTATGAAACCAAATCAATTTGCTACTAATAAAAATGCTAGTTATAAACCATTTTGTGCTAGTACAATGGTTAGCAACGGCTATAAAACAGAAATTAAAGCAACGCCAACTTGTGATTTCTTTGCAACATCTGTCTCAGGTGGTTCAGAAACTACATACTGGTGTGATTATAACTGGGATAATACTGATACTTCAGAACACTGTTTGTTAATCGGTGGTGGCTCTGGCGATGGCGGCGGGGCGGGTCTATTCGATCTTTATTCCGCTAATGGGGTTGGTGGTTCCGGTGCTAATATCGGTTCTCGATTAACATATCTCCCGTGGGCGGAGTAATGACTTAATTATGCAATACGGTATAGTTAAGTAATACCCACAGGTTGCTTCTCTAGAATTAGAACGAGTATGCATTATTAGTTTTAAGTAAAAAAGTAGTAACTCTGACAATAGCAGCAAAGCAGGTCTATTCAATCTTAATTCCAATAATGAGGTTAGTAATTCCAATGCTAATATCAGTTCAATGAAATTGCGTATCATAATATTTTCAGCCTATCATATAATAGCCAACTACTGAGAAGGACCTTACCACTTGGTAAAAAATATAAATAATTTATTAAGGGTTAGTAGTGAAATATCGAAAGCTCTTTGTAATTTCAGACTATGAAGAAATTTAAGAATTTATATTAGAAGATAACAGATTTAGAAAATATAAAACTAGCTCATCACAATGCTAGAAAGAATAAAACTCACAGAGATGATGTAAAAAAAGTAGATGCAGATATAGAAAGATTTTGTAAGTAGATACAGGATATGTTAGTTAATCATACTTATAAAACTTCTGAGTATTTTACTTTTAAATTATATGAATCCAAAGAAAGAATAATATTCAAACTACCTTACTTTCCAGATCGTATAGTACATCACGCTATTATGAACATAATGGAACCTTTGTGGATTAATTAGATGATACCTTAGACTTATAGTTGTATTAAGAAAAGAGGTATTCACAAAGTTCTTAAGTAGATATAGCATGATCTAAAAGATATAGATAATACTAAATACTGTCTTAAAATAGATATTAGAAAGTTTTATCCTTCAGTAGATCACGATATATTAAAACAGATAATTAGAATAAAAGTATCAGATAGGGAACTATTATAGTTACTAGATGAGATAATAGATTCCTCAGAAGGAGTACCTATTGGTAATTACTTATCTTAGTTCTTTGCTAATCTATATCTATCTTACTTTGATCACTGGGTTAAAGAAGATAAAAACATAAAGTATTATTATAGATATGCAGATGATATGGTTATACTTTATAAAGATAAAGAGTCTTTGTAGACATTACTTAGAGATATAAAGTAGTATTTAAAAGATAACTTAAAACTATAGTTAAAGAATAACTATTAGGTATTCCCAGTAGAAAGTAGAAGTATAGATTTTGTTGGATATAAAATATATCATAATTTTACTTTAGTTAGAAAAGCATTGAAGAAAAGATACTGTAAGAAGAATGCTAAACTGAATAAAAGAAGTACTAACTATAAATATTATAAAAGAAAAATGGCTAGCTATATAGGATGGTTTAAACATGCTAACTGTTATTCTTTACTTAATAAAACTATTAAACATAAAGAGCTATTAGATTACTTGGATATACGTAAGGGAAATAGAACATACGAATAATGAGTACGTTATAGTTATATAATTGCAGAGACTTTAACATATGCTAGCAGTAATAAATATTGACTAGCATTTTTATTTCAGATAAAATTATTTTAAGTTGTGTTGAGTAGAAGTTTATATATAATGAATCTTGCAAGACGTATATTTGCTAATGGATATCAATCTATAGTAGGTTGGTTAACAGGTATAGCAACTATACTAGCACCAGCTGCACCGTTGATAGGTGTGTCATTTCTATTCATAATATTAGACTTAATCTATGGATATAAAGTATGTAGACAAGTAACTCACAAGAATTATTTTGAATCTGGCAAGTTTTGGTCTACTATTGAGAAACTAGGATTTGCAGCTATAATGATAGCTGGATTTACTTTATTAGATAAGTTTATATTTATGACATATGCCGATCTGGCGTTAGCTAAAGTTGCAGCAGGAGCAGTATGTTTTGCAGAAATAATATCATTATTAGAATCTAGGAAAGCATTAAAACCTAATTCATTAGTTACAAGACTCTTCACAAAGATTATAAAGTCGAAAGCAGAAAAATATTTAGATGTAGATATAACAGACATCTTAGAAGAACAAAATACTATTACAAATGATACCAATACTGATAAGTCTAGCAAAAAGATTAACAAGTAACATTATCGGTTGGTTTAAAAGAAATTACAAAGCAATGGCAGTGATTATCATTACGATTCTCGCTGCCATTTGTTTTTATTAGAATAACTAGCTAGATAAAAAGAATAGAGAACTAGATAGAGTAACTAATAACTACCTTTACTATGAATAGCTAGCAACATAGTAGAAGAATGATAATAGAGTTTTATAGCTTACTCTGGATGAATTTAAAGAAACCAAAGATAGCTTAATACAAGAAGTACAAGCTACAGTAAAGAAATTAAAGATCAAAGAGAAGGAGTTGAAATAGGTACAGATATAGGAGTAGAAAGTAGTACATGATACTACAGTAGTAGTTAGATCAACTGACTTTAAAGTGGAAATCAAACCAAACAATTTGACATCAATCATAATAAATAAAAGAGATACGCTCCTAACACATAGTATCGACATTCGCAATACACAATCACTATTTATTCATACTAAAAAAGAATATAAGCGTAATTATCGTAATTGGTTTTAGCGACTCCTTCACTTTGATTTTAAAAAACGAACTATTTATAAGTACCAAATTGATAACAGTAACAAGTTAATCAATGTAGAAAATACTAGAGTAATAGATTTATCAAAATGAACTTTATAAGTCTAATAATTAAATCAATTAATGCAATGAGAGAAAGACTGAAAATAGAGCGTCATGAGGCTATGTATGGTCCACACTTCAATGAAGAAAGTGCACTGAAAGCAGTCTCTAAGATGGAAAACGAAGATGGCTCTCGTGGAGAACATTGGAGTTTAGAAGAAACTACTTCAATCGCTAACCAGTACGGAATCAATCTGAAAGGTGAGAAATACAACAAGTATGATTGGTACGTTGCTCTCAATATGATACGCTCCGACTATTATCGTGCAGTTGTTACTATGACAAGCAGTGATCACATTAAATACTTTGTAGAACTAGCAAAAGCTTGGTTGAATGACAAAGATATAGAAGAAGGAAAGATGTGGTATTACTATTGCTATATTATGTGTGATAAATTGCGCAAAGAAGCTAAGACGATGTTAATGCTTGAAGACGATGAAGATGAAGAGCATGAGTATCGTTATGCTCGTGGTGGTAGAGGACGTGGAAGAGGTAGAGGAGGAAGAATGACTCGCTACGGTTATGACTATGACGAAGACGATGAATATTTAGATCGTGAACGTGAAGAGGAAAGAATGCATAGATATGAACCTATGTATGAAAGAAGAATATCAAGATATTAATTTAATCAAAATTTATGAGAACTATGTACGAACCTGAAAAAATTTTAGTACAAAACGCTGGTATAGATCCAGGTGTAGCTGCACTTTTGCAGAATGCAAACAAAGGTAATATGGACCCTGCTGCTCTTATGGCTATGATGAACAACGGCGGTTTCGGTGGAAACGGCGGTTGGTGGTGGATTTGGATCATCCTAATCTTCTTCTGCTGGGGCGGGTTTGGAGGTAACGGTTTTGGTAGAGGTAGTGATGATGCTAGTCGTCTTGCTTCTCAGTTGAATACCGATACTAACACAAGTCTGTTAATGCAGGCTATTCAAGGTAACAAAGATGCTATCAGTTCTTTGTCTAATACTTTAAATTGTGATATTAATGCTGTACAGACAGCTTTGAATACTATTAATACTAGCGTAAGTCAGATTGCTTGTGATACTAAATTGGCTAGCTGTGAAGTAATTAATGCTATTACTTCTGGTAATGCTAACTTAGCTTCTCAATTGGCTAACTGCTGCTGCCAGACTCAACGTTCAATTGACTCTGTTAATTTGAACTTGACTCAAATGAGTGCTGATAATAAACTGTCTATCTGTCAGCAAACTAATACTTTGCAGAATGCAATCACTGGTGGTTTCAATAACTTGTTAACAGATAATACTAATAAATTTAATGTAATTGGTGCTAAGATAGATGCACAAACTCAAATGATTAACGATAAGTTCTGTCAACTTGAAATGCGTGAAATGCAGAATAAGATTGACACATTGCGTGCTGAGAAGTCAGCTCTTGAATTAGGTCTATCTCAATCTGCTCAAACTGCTAATATCGTAAATCAGTTGCGTCCTTGTCCAGTACCTGCTTACTTAACTTGTAACCCATTCGGATGTAACGGTGGATTCACTGGTTACGGATACGGATATAACGACGGTTGCGGTTGTGGTTGCTAATAAGAAAGGAGGTAATTATGTTTAATCCTTTCTTTAATCCTTATCGTGTAAGACGTATTGACCAAGGTGGTATACCTACATTAGATACTATATTCTCTAATGTAGATACTACTAACAATACTGTTACTTATGGAATATGTCCATTTCAATGGAGACAATTGCCATGCAGAGGTTTAATATTGTTAAATATTAATCATACTGCTACTGGTGCAACAGAAGGATCATTAGTATCTGTAGCTACTTCTGTTAGTTCTAATTAGGTATCATCTAATCCAACTAGTGTAAATACTAATAGTGGTAAAGCATTACTAAATGGTTCTGGTGATTAGATGTCGACAGAAGAAATTTCAACTGGTAATAAATATCTAATATACTATGATAAACGTACTGGGGTATTTCAGACTATAAATCATATTGTAGCACCAGCTGCTTAATAAAAAACTTAGGGCTACTGTAAAAGGTAGCCCTACTAAAACCAATTCAATTATGTTATTTAGTCAATTAAAAATAGGAGATCACGTGCACGTATTAGAAGTTCTAGGAACATTTAAAAAGACTACTGTTTATAGTCTTGGTTCCATTACTTAGGTTTCAAATCCTTATGATGAAGCTTTACCTCAAGGTTAGTTTCCAATACCAGGATAGAGCAGACGTAAACTAGTTGATGTGTTTATTAGCTGTAATGGAGAGTCTAAGAAACTATCAGTGCCAGCTGAACGTTCAATAATCAACGATACTTCTATAGGACTTACTGTTGCTACCAACAAAGAAGAAATAGCTAATATGGTTAGATAGAACTACAACGAATTCAAAGCTAAAAAAGAAGCAGCAAGTAAGTATGATGAAGAAATGGAAAAGTGTAAAGATATTTTAAATCAACTAGAAGCACAGGTAGAAGCTCCTATAATAACTAACACTATTGATAATAGTAAAGAAATAAATGATTTAAAGAACGATGTTGCTGATATTAGGAAGATGATCGAAGATACTAAGAAGATGTTTATGGGAGGATTCCCAAAACCACCAATGCCACCTATGCCTAATTTACCAGCTCCAATGAAATAATACTCGGCAACGCTCACAACGTTCGCTCACCTCTACGAGGCTCGCTCACTGTATAGTGGACGAGCTTTTGTTGTTTATGTATGTTAATAATATTTCCTCGCTTCGCTCAGAGTTCCTTCGCTTCGCTCGGAAAATTATTATAAAGCTTTTTAAGAAAGGCTATTAGTTTCTGTTAAGGAGTGTATCTAAGATACTATAAAAATTTACAGTAAGTCTTAAAATGCGTTTTATGACTATTATAATTATAATTTAAATATATAGATATGACATTAAATGAGCTCATTGATGATATTCTATTAGAAGCTAGAAACAACTAGATTACTGAGAGTGAAAAGCTCAGTAGATACTAGATAGAATTGTGGATTAAAACATATCGAGCTTACCTATTAAAACAGAAGTTAGATAAGGGAGAGCAATTAGACTAGATCTTCTATTAGACTATACGCATGCATTTGGATAAAATAGAAGAAGATCCAGGTCATGTAGAATACCAAGGAGATAAAGAATTACCTACTTTACTTGGTACTAAACTTACTACTTCAGTAATAACAGTAAAAGATGCTTATGGTAATATTATTCAACTAGGTTCTGAAACTAAAATGAAGTTTTAGAAATATAGAAAGTATACCTGCAAAGATTATATTGCCTATGTTAAAGGTAACAGAATATATGTAGAAGGTGATGCTAACTAGTTAGAATATATTGATGTAGAAATAATTGCTGAAGATCCTACTGAAGATAAACTGTGTTACAATCCAGATAAGGATGAATATCCTTTACCAGCTTATATGTGGGGAACAGTTAAGTAGTTAATCTTTACTAAGGATTTCTTAACTATGAGATGGCAAGTATCTGATACTACTAATGATAGTAAAGATGATACTTAGAATGTGATGAATTAGAATGTTAATAGAAGTATAAGACGATGAATGAATTAAATAAATCAGCTAACAAAACAGTTTCTTATACTATACCTTCATTCTACAATCATTACTTAAGTAGTATAGAACCAGATACAGTATACGATATAGATTATACTACTTATAGAAAGATAGTAACAGACTACTTTTATCACTTAAGAGATTAGTTATTAGAAGAAAGTAAAGAAGTTAAATTACCTTATAGAATGGGTAGTATTCAAATAGTAAAGAAACAGCCTAAACATTTAGATGGTAGAAGTCTTAGAATAGATTATAAAGCTACAAAAGAGTTAGGTAAACTTACTTATTTACTTAACGAACACTCAGGATTCTACAAGTATAGACTTTACTGGAATAAATAGGACATGCTAGTGTCTAACAAAAGTAAGTATTAGATTGTACTTACTAGAGCAAATAAAAGGCATTTGTGTCAATTAATCAAATCTAAATAGAAAGACTATGAAGAAATATAATTTTAAAGAAGTTGATAAAATTGAAAAAACATCTGGAGTATATCAAATAGTCAACGAACTTAATGGACACAGATATATCGGTAGCTCTAAAAATATCTAGCATAGAATATTAGTACACAGATCAGCTCTTAGAAGAAATAGTCACCATAGTATTTATTTACAGAATGCTTTTAACAAATACGGAGAAGATAAATTTTATATACAGATTTTAGAAAAGTGTGAAAATGTTAGAAGTACTATTTTATTTTTAGAGCAGAAATATTTAGATTTGAAACCAGAATATAATATTAGTGATACAGCTACTTGTCCAATAAATGTATTACAAACAGAAGAAATAAAATAGAAAAGAGCTGAAAAACTTAGAGGACAAAAACGTAATAAATAGCAAAGATAGAGAATTAGTAATGGAGCGTTACAAGCCAAGCGTGGAATTCCAGTAAACTGCTACGATTTAGATGGAAATTATATTCGCACTTTTCATAGTTCTAGAGAAGCAGAACGTAGTTTAAATGGAAAATTAAAAGGAGTAACAATAATAGGATGTTGCAAAAATAAAAACAAGTCTGCATATGGATTTATGTGGAGATACGACAATGGAGATCATTCTAATATACATCCTTATGAAAATAATTCTCTTAATGTTATACGACAGTTCAAAAGACCAGTTTTACAATTAGATGATAATTATAATATTATCAACGAATTTGAATCAATATCTGACGCTTCTAGATATTTGAACAAACCGTATGCAATAAGTAATATTGCTAGATGTGCAAAAGGTTTTGTCAAACATGCTGTTGGATATATATGGAGATATAAAGATAAATTAAATAATAATATTCACGATTACGAATAGCAGCCATGATATATAAAATGACAAGTAGTAAAGCCGTGATTGCTAAAGTAATTGCGGACTTAGGTTTAAATGAAACTGAAATACCGATTACAGACATCAAACAATGGATAGGTGAAAGTTTAATGAATATAGGTTCTGTTAATCAACTAGATCATAAAGTAGAAGTAATACCTATCAATGGTTATTAGGCTAAGTTACCATGTGACTTAGAAAGATTGAATAGTGTAGCTTACTCTACATGTGATTGTGGTGGTTGGATACCTATGAAGAAGAGTACAGGTACATTCAGCGTCTATGACAGAAAAGATAACTGTGATTGTTGTAATATGATTGTACACGATGATGTATTAATACCATTGGTAAAGAATCTTCACAATATTACTAAAGATAAAGACGCATTAGAAATACTTAATAAAGATACTAATACTAGATAGACACTTAGCACATTAATTAATAATTATACAGTTTGTAGCAAAAATGGTAGATTACAGCACACTAGTTTTAATGGTACTAATTTCAGTTATACGCCACAATATGATGTCAAACCAGGATATCTTATCTCAAATGTCCCAGAAGGATATGCAAAAATATCATACCACGCTATCTATACTGACGAAGATGGTATGCCAATGATGCCAGACGTACAGTCTTACTTTGAAGCTTGCTTTTGGTATTGTGCACAAAAGATTCTTTATATTAAGTATATAAAAGGAGAAGTACACAGATAGTTGTGGATAGATGCTAAGAACTCTTATAACTTCTATAGAAAGCAAGCATATGCTGAATCATTAATGCCGAACCAAGACGAATTAACTAATATCAAGTACACATGGAATACATTAGTCCCAGAGATAGATGAAGAACGTACTTTCTTTAGTACAACCGGTGATAGGCAAGAAATTTATAATTAGAATTATAGTAGATTATGGAGATAAATAGCCAAGTAAATACATTTATTGGAGGTATGAATATTGATAGCGATATTACTATGTTAGCAGATAACTAGTATAGATGGGCTGAAAATATTCGATTACTTACAGATAATGCTGGTACTACAGGTATTCTATAGAATATAGAAGATGTAAGATAGTATGAAGGTGGTATTGAAGCATCTGAAAATATACTTGGTACAGCAGTAACCAGATGGTACAATTCTACAAAGAAGGCAGTAGAGGAATGTGGTATAGTAGTTACTATGGAATTGTATGAAGGAACCTATATTAATAATGTATGGGCTATAACTGATTTTAATAGTATCAAACCAACTTGGACATTAGTAGTATCAGCTGTAATGAATTTAGTTAATAAAGTAGCTATAGTTACTAATTATGAATCAGACAAAGTAAGTAAAATATATATATCTGATGGTACTTCTTCTATAAAATGTATTAATATATCTGCTTAGTATAAAACAGATAAAACTAATCACATAGAAGATGATACTTACTTCGATTTATTACCAAGTTCTACTATTGCTCCTTTTAAGTTTATTGAGTTAACATCTGGTAATTTGCCAGCTGGTATGATGTAGTATTGTTATTAGTTATTTAGTGTACATGGTGGAGAAACATCTACTTCCTCATTAAGCCCAGTAATTCCTATAGCATCTAGTAATTCTAATTCATCTAAAACATTTAAAGGAAATGAATAGGGAGAAAGTACAGATAAGGGTTGTTTATTATAGGCTACATTATTTAATGATGGAAGATTTGAAAAGATAAGAATAATTAGTATTCAATATACTAGCAATACCCAAACTCCTAAAATATACATAGTTAATGAATTAGATTTACCTAAGTCTGAAGAGAATGTAATAACTTTTAATTATAATGATGTTGGTAGCAGTTATATTAACGAACTAAGTATAGAAGAATTTAATGATCTAGTTCCATTTGAATTTAATGCTAAAAGTATAGCTAAGATGGATAATAGATTATTTGCTTCTAATGTACAAGAATTGACTTGGGATGTAGATTATGATGCTAGAGCATATAGATGTAATAGTAATGGTATTATTAAATTAAATTCTAGTATAAGTAATCAAGATATAACTACAACATTTGCTGAATTAACTAGTCCAGAAACAGATTTAGTAATACCAGAAGAACATGATTGCATTAATCCAATGAATAGTTCAATGGTATATCCTAATAATTCAGTAGATGAATATGCTTTTGGGTATGACGATAATGGAATAATTAGAGGAGGTAGAGGTTTAAATATAAGTTATAGATTTATTATAACAGATTTAATAGAATCTGATAATACTCCAGTTGTAGATGAGTCTGGAGATAAATTTTTACCATATAGTATGAGTTTATCTTCATCTAAAAAATCTTACAATACTATTAAATTAATATGTCCAGAAACAAAAGAATTAGTATATACATTCAATAGTGATGGCAAATCTAGAATAAGAAACTATTGTGATCCTTACTATGTATCTAATTTTTTAAGTCATTAGAGAGATGAAGTATATAGATATGGTATTATATTGTATAATACTAAGAATATACCTTCTCCTGTACATTGGATAGGAGATATAAGATTTCCATCTGCTGATATTGAAGGATATGAACCATTTACTTTTGGTGGTACTGTAGATGGATCTGGTAATTATGAGTTAGTATCTCATCCGCTAGGTATAATGTTTTATGTACAGAATCTTCCTACTGATGTGGTAGCTTATGAAATAGTAAGATGCGATAGAACATTAGCAGATAGAACTGTAGTTACACAAGGATTATTAAATAAGACTATTAGATTTAATGGTTGGTATAATAACACTGAGGATTATAGAGCTGAATATTCTTTAGGTAGTATAGATAGAAGACCTACTATAATGCCTACTTTTGTAGATGGTTCTATTTCTCCATTTGCACAAGGTTATTACCATATATATGATAATAAAATGGTATAGCAAGAAAAATAGGCTATAAATCCATTGGATACTAATGGTATATTTGATTTTGTTAGTGCAGATATATGTTTCAATAAAGAAAAATCAGATTCTATTGTTGATAGTGGAATGAGCATTGTTCCGTTATACTGTGCTAATTCTGCTACATATTGCGATGATGCTAATTACAAACATTATAGATTAGGTATTCCTTTTACTAAAGTAATGGGACGTAATGATAATAATCAAACTGAAAATCCATTTGGTGGTGTAGTAGAAGGTTCTGACTATGATGGTGATATTCCAGCTGTTAAACTAGATGGTGGAGTATTTGACGGATTCGAGCAAAACGATAGTAGACTTAGCGGTGGTATATGTAAATATTATTAGTTCTTTGGAAAGAATTATGCTCATAAAGATAATTCAAATTTACGACAATCTTTTTCAATAAAAGATGTTACTAAACCAACCAATATATCTCCTTATCAGGAAGCATTTGAAGCTAAACAAATAGTAGATTATATTGATAGATTTGGATTTGTAAATTATAGTATTGGTTCTAATGAAGCTCTTGGTCCTCACGGAGTATGTTTAGCTATTAGTGCACCAGATGTATATTCGGGTAATTTTACAGGTATTCGTACTACTCCTTTATTAAGGAAATACAGATATAATGCTGTACTATTTGTTAATATAAAAAAGAACGCTACACAATATGGTGGTAATACTTTTATGAGTAGAAGTTATTCTATATACAACAGTACTAATACTTATGTTAAAACATCTTGGGAAGGTTATGATGCGGCAATGTGTTTTGGTGGAGATACATATTTAGGAGTATTAGATTATACTCACACTATGTTATTTACTAGAAATGATGCTGATGATAGAAATGGTTTTAAGAGATACGTTGGAGCTTATATACCATTAGAGTCTAGTATTAATCTATACTATAGAAATGATGAACATTATTCACAAGATATAGTAGAATCTTCTGGAGATGCACAAACTGGAGAAGCTAATATTTATTTCCTAACAGATCCAGGTCAAATGAACACTTTGTATACTTAGAAAACTCCAATGTATGTATACAATGCTGCATATTCTAACACTAGTACTAGTAAGAACTATATACAAAAATCTATATATGCTGAAGATGATGTTAAGAGTATGAATAGGATTACTTGTTCAGAATTAAAAACAAATAATGAACAAACAGATAGTTGGACTAAATTTAAATTTGCTAACTATTTAGATACTGATAGTACATATGGACCTATTACAAATCTTAAAGTATTTAAAAATAAGTTATATTTCTTTCAAGATAGTGCTGTTGGTATTGCATCAGTAAATGATAGATCTTTAATTACTGATAATAATGCTGGAGCATTAACGTTAGGTACTGGTGGTATACTTACTAGATATGATTATTTAGTTACTCTTAACGGAGATAGTATTATCAACGATAAGAGTATTACTAATTCTGAAACTACTTTATATTGGTACGATTTTGATAAAAATGTTATATGTTCTCTTAGCAATGATTTTCACGAATTATCTAAAGTAAAACAAGTACAGACATATTTAAACAGACTACCAGATAATGCTAGGAAAAACCCTGTGTCATTTTATGATAAGAAATATAATGAAGTGTGGTTTAGAATATATGATAGATGTTTAATATTTAATGAACAATTAAATGTATTTACATCTTTCTATACTCATAATCCAAATTGGTTTTTCCCATTCTCTACTAGATTAGTTACTATTAAGAATAATAATTGCTATTACTTACATAACATGTATGATGTTAATAGTACCACTAAAGAAGAAAAAATATCTTATGTAAGATTTGTAGTCAACAAAGATATTGCCTATACTAAAGTATTTGATAATCAGTGGTTTTCTGCTGAATTTGTAGATATTGGAGATGAAACAAAACCTACTTTAATATCAGATATACACTTTAGTACTAAGAATTAGGAAACAGAACCTATTGATTGGAGACAGATAGAACAAAGAGAAGATACATTTAGATTCCCTATAAGCAGAGAGAAATAGAAGAATCCAGATCAACAAGAACAAACTAATATGTCTTATGCTGGAAGAATGAGAGGAAAGTATTTAATCTGTAATTACACGTTAGATTGTAATGATAATAGAGAATTCAAACTTCCTTATATTAAAACAACTTATAGATATTCAATGTTATAATATGAAAAATAAGAAATTAAAAAGAATTCCTCAATATGCTTTCGGTGCTGATGCTATTTCAAACTGGGGGAATATGAGTGGAGTAGATAAAGCAAATGTGGTTACTCAAGGTGTTGGTGCTATAGGTAGTATGATAGGTAATGCTACTAGTGGATAGAAACCTACAGCAGCTGGAGTAATAAGTGGAATAGGATCTGGTGCAGCTATGGGTGCATCTATTGGTGGACCTTGGGGAGCAGTAATAGGTGGAGCTATTGGTGGTATTACTTCAAGTATAGGTTCTGGTGGTTCTGTTAATGAACAGACTGGTGAGTATGAATTGCCGTCAGGAATAGCTGGTCTATTTGGTCATAGTAAAAGTTATATACGTAATAAAGCTGGTAGAATTAAAAATGGTATTCAGGCTAGACAAATGTCTGAACAAGTAGCAGCTGATTACTATTAGGAAAATGGATACAATGAATTAAGTTTATCTAAAGGTGGCGTAGTACCATCCACCATAGCTTATTTAGATGATGGTGAAATGCTTAGAACTCCAGATGGAACAATAGGTTCTATACCAGAAGAAGGTAAGCCTACAGATTCTAATTTATTAAATGTACCTGTTGGAACTCAAGTATTAAGTGATAAGATTAAAGTTCCAGGAACAAATAAAACATTTGCAGAAATGGGAAAGAAGTTGATGAAGAAAAGCAACAAGAAAGCTAATAATATATATGCTGAAAATAGTTAGATGCTAAATGAAAGAAACAATCAAATAGCATATCAAGTATTGTTAGATTAGCAAGAAGCTTTAAAAAACAGTAAGATAAACAAGAAAAATACAGCTGCTTATGCAGATGGTGCTAGAGGTATTAAACCATATGGATATAATAAAAATATGTCTGATTTTAAATACTGGGATCCAAATAAAAATAACTATACACAAGATTATTTAAACTGGGTTAATAGTATTACAGATCAAGATGTAAAAGATATCTATGGCGGTAAATACGGAGACATGTCTACTTACTTAGGTAAGAATAAAGGAGTTATACCTACAGTAGAACAAGCTAGATCTTTAATGACAGACAGAAAGTATGGCGATTGGCATAAGATTGGTCAAGCATATGTAGATAGTAGATCTAATCAAAATAATGGACCTAGACATATACCATCATCTGAAGTAGCAAGTAGATTAGGCATTCCTTATAATATTAATGCTCCTATTGGTAATGTAGATACGGCTAATGCTAGAAGTAGTAAATACTTTAACTATACCGGTAATCCTGGATAGCTTCCAGTAGGTAATATATATGGTACAAATGGTAAAAAGCCAAAAACTCCAAGTGATAATAACTGGTTAGATCTAATAGACAATATAGCTGCATTAGCTGGACCTATTGGTAATATATTCTCAGGTAGTCCTGAAATAGTAGAAACATATACTTATGATCCAGTATATGGTCCTACTGATTATAATATAGATCCTATACTTAGAGAAGCTACTTTAAGCGATAGAATAGCTAGATATAATATGTCTAATATAAATCCGAATACTGGAGCTAATATGGCATTTGGTTTATAGTCAGCTGTTAATAGAAATAAAGCTATAGCTAATGCATATGCTACTAAAAACAATGCTGAAAATCAAATGGCATTTAATAATGCACAAATAGCTAATCAATGGGGACAACAGTACGCTAACGCTAGACATTTAGCATCTGTTGAACAAGCTCAAAATGATGCTGCTACTAGGAATATTCGTAGAAAAGGCTTTGGTGATTTATCTACAAGAATATAGTAGATAAGTAAAGATAAACGTTTAACTAAAAGAGACTCTGCTATGTTAGAAGCTATGTTACCTTATTTGGAATATGGTATGACATCAGATCAATTGACTAAATTATATAATAATTTGAAAAGATAATGGCAACAAATAGATTTGATAAACCAATAGAAAGTGAGTACATTAGTTAGTACACACCAATACCATTTGAACAGTTATATGCTATAGGAAAAGCAAATAATGAAAGAGTAGATAAAGCATATTAGGATTTAGGTAATTAGTTTACTAAGTGGTCAGAGTTTAGATCTCCATCAGCTGTAGATACTAAAAGATGGTATGATTTAACAGTTGGTGCTGGACAAGATATAGTAAATAAATTAGCAACAAATCCTGATTTAATTAAGACTGCTGAGGGTAGATCTTTAATACAGTCTTTTATTAATACTAGACCTTATAATGAATTAAGCCAGCTATAGTAGAGTAGAGAAGGGTTACTTTAGAGACAAAAAGTAAATCAACAGTTAATGCTAGCTGGTAAATATAATCCTTTGTGGCACGATATTGATTTTACTAATTATAATACTTTAGACAATGGAGTATTTAATGATGTAGCTCCATTGGCATATAAGTCAGAAGTAGATTTAGTAAAACCATATGTTGATAACTTAAAACCAGGTTTTATTAGACAAGATGGGGTTTATGATTGGAGAGGTGTTTCTTCTGAAAGAACTGACGAAGAAATAGCCAATAATATATCTGCCATATATAATACCCCTGAAGCGCAAAAACACATACAGATATTAGTATAGCAAGGATATACTCCTAAAAAAGCTAATGCTTTGTTTGCAGATAGAATTTACAGAGCTGGTAGAGAATTTGCATATAAGGATAGAGAATTAAATCCTCTATCTAAGATATATGAAGAAGATAGATTAAAGAGAAAAAGAACAGAACAACCTACATAGAAACCTTTTAGATTGACTGAATCTATTGCAGCTACTGGAGGAGATACTTTTAAATTAGGGACGCAAGCTTATATAGCTAATAAATATAGAGATCAAATAAATTCTTTAGTTGACTAGTACGATAAGGCAGCTAAATCTGGTGATCAGTTATCAGCTAATATGTTTAAAAAACAGTTGCGTAATATATACGATGAATCTAATAGCTATACTCCGAATAAATTGTTTAATGAAATATTTAAAGAATATTCTACAGATGGTAAATTGACAAATATAGAATTATCAAATGCAACTAATGATATTTTGAATAGATTTGCAGCTCCATCTCCTATTGCTTCTGTAAATGATTTGTTACAAACTACTATACCAGGTATTACATCTGAAACAGTTACTACTCCATTAGGTAAATACAGAGTAATAGCTAATCCTAGACAATTAGATTTAGCCACAGATGTTATATCTGAAATAGCTGGATACAAACATGTAGAATCTGGAAAGAATAAATTTAGAGATGCGTTAAAGAATGGTAAGCTTACTAATGTGATATTACAACAAGGCGGTAATATTCTTACTTTGCCAGTAAATAAAAATGGACAAGTACAACCAAATTCTAGTCAGGTAATTACAGTTGCTATACCACAAAGTCAATTAGATGCGTTAGGTATAACTGATGCAGATATGGTAATATCTGGAGCTAAGAGAATTTATAATTTGCAAGGTAGAACTACTTTTAGCGGTGAGGTAAAGAGCGAAGACGAAGTAAGAAATTATAAAAGTGCTAGAAAATAGAATGATAAATACAACCCTGTTTCTTATACTAGTCAGTATAACATGGACGGTAAAGTATCTTATAGTAATCCATCTGAAGACGTATATTGGCAAATAGAATTATTAAACAAACTTCCAGATCCACAAGATAAATTAAACGCTGAATACTTGGACCAGCAAGCTTGGAAGTTATCAATGTCAGAACGATTTAGATCTGAACTATATCCAAGTACACAACAAGAAGCTTACGGCATTGGTTATTCTGCCGGAGAAGAAGAATAATAAAATTACATAAAAATGGCTAAAAAAAATAAATTTAATTTGAGTTCCCCCTCACTAGGACAATAGTTAGTGAGGGAAGCTATGACTCCGTATAGCGAAGGATTTGATATATCGCAATTACCATAGTCATACGGAATAAATGAATTTACTACAGAACAAGAAGTGCCAGTAGTAGAAGAGATTAAGAGCAAAGATAGATCTTTGGCAGAAGATATTGTGTGGAATACTGGAAAATTAATAACTAATGTATTAGATAATGCTAATCCATTGTATCAGTATATCCAAAAAGAAAGACTTAGTGTTGGATTATCTAAATTACAGGATAATCTAATGGAAACAGAATCTAAATGGATACCACAAATACAAGAAGCTAAAAACTATTTGGAAGCTAAGTCTATTGTAGACAATATCTCTAATGATATACTTACTGATGAATAGAAAACAGCAGTACAAACAGTTAATTAGTTAGAACCTAATATAAAAGAATATGCTAAGTATAACCCATATTTAAGAGATTTGTTCTATGATACAGATCCAACAAATGTAAATGGTAGTATAACTATAAACTTAAAATCTCTTCTAAATGATTTTAAAAATGATAATATATTTAATGTAAATCCTCTAGATAATATAGCCACAGCATTAGAAGATAATGCATTAAATCAAGAAGAACAAGATTTTCTATGGAACAACAAATAGCAACAAATGTCTGATAAACAGAGATTAGATGCTATTTAGGAAGCGTTAGACAACGCTAATAATGAGTATGAAGACAAAACAGCCAAGATAGTAAAAAGACAAAATACATTAAAAAAAGGCAATTGGTTATACGATCCAGCATCTCTTACTAAGGAATTTGAATAGAGAGTAAACGAATCTGAGTTATCTATTACTGATCCTAAATCTTGGTTCTATAATTTAGGTCATGTTGGTAGTTCGTTGTCTGAAATAGAAATGATGTTCTTGCAAACAGGAGTATCTATTTTAGCTAATAAAGCAGCTAGAAGTTTAGCTGTTAAAGGGGCTATTACTGCTGTTCCAGGTATTGGTCAAGCTGCTACAGCTATTGCTTTAGGGGAAGCTGCTTTTAATCTATGGTTAGCAAAGTATTATAGACAGTCTGAAACAGCTAGTGAAGTATTTGATAATTACCAGCAGAGAGTATTACAAAGCTCTAATGACAATAAAGTAGATGTAAATAGAGTATTAGAGTCTTGGGAACCCAGATTAGGAGAATTAGGATATCCTATAGACCAGATGGACGAAAATGAAAAACTACAAGCTGGTCTAGCTCAAGGTTTAACTACAGATCAAAAGGATTTTGAAGATATAAGAAATGATGCCTTTGATGGTTTATAGATGGTAAGAGATGTAAATGACGCATTAAGTTATTCGGATTATTTACAGAGTATGCCTTTTTCTTATGGAGGAAAAATATTATGGAATCAAGCTAGTAAAACTTTAGCAAAAGCTAAAGGAATAGAAAGACCTCTAGATGAAATACCGAGTGTGGTAGATTAGATAGGTTTAGGAAAAGCAGTAGATAGAAGCATAGAAAGTGTTTTGAGTAAGGTGTCTAGACCTGGACAAAATATTACTAGAAAACATTTAGTAGAAAATATCAGTAAATTTGCTAAGGCAAATGCTATTAATTTTATATCTGAACGTAATGAAGAAGGTGTTCAATCTGTAGTTGGTAGTAGATATCAAAGAGGAGAATACGACTATTTAAAAGACAAAGGAATAAATCCTATATCTTCTGCATACAACGCTGGTCTTCTTGGGTATGAAGCCAATCTTGCTTACTTTGGTTTATCAAATGATAATTATCTAAATACAGATGATGAATTAAAGAAGGCGATGGATATTGGTGGATTCATAGGTTTAGTAATGCCATTTGCTGGTAATGCAGTACAATTGAAAAATGCAGTAAGACAGTATGCTTCAGATAAAGAAGTACAAAAACTTATTGCTAAAGGATATAGTAATGCTGAACAGGATAACAAAATGGATGTCTTCCTCGATGCTATACAAGCTGGTAAAGATATTAATTATGTTACAGATTATTTAGAGTCTGCTAAAAAATTGAAACAGCCTGGAGTAACAGATGAAATGATAGATGAAGACAAAAATCTAGCTACTAATCTGTGGGCTGAATATCGTAATAAATCTATTGATGAAAATTTAAAAGATTTAGGAATTAAGAGAGGTAGTTCTGAGCATAGAAAAATAGTTAAAAATTATCTGCACATTAAAGATAGATTGAATGAGGCAGAGCAATCAACTAACGATGTAGCTAAAGAGTTAGAAAAGATAATAGAACAAGGTAAAACTAATAAAGATGATGTATTCCTGCAAAAAGCTAGAGAATCTTACGACGCATTTGTTGAAAATAAAAGATAGTCCGATGAAGAATATCAATATAAAATGAATGCTACTCCAGAATATGCAGATGAAATAGAACAAGATTTTTTATCTACTTTACCTACTTTTGATGAATATTCAAATGCTGTATATGATATTACTTATCTAAAATTATAGAATCAAGCTATAACAGATTTGTATAAAGCTCTTACTAATAGAACTAAAACTTTACAACAGTTATCAGAGGATACTGGTTTAGATGTAGATCTCAGAAATATAAATAATATGAGAAACTACATTAAAAGAGAAAAAGAAAGAATAGAAAGAAACGTTCAACAAATAGTAAGTACATACGGTATACAAAATTTAGATTAGGCTCAAGATCCAGTAAATGCTGAATAGATAAAGAATTATGTAACAGCGTTTGTAATGAATAAAGCTGTAAGAGATAGATTGAGAGATCAAGCTACAGCTTATATTACTGGTAAACTTAAAGCAGAATCATATTAGGATATCAAAGGATATTTGTTCAAAGATTTATCTGAAGAGCAATAGGATAACATTATACAAGAATATATAGATAGAGCATTAAAAGAAGGTAAGCCTCAGCCTAGTAGAAAATCTATTATATCTAAGTATAATCAACAAGCTCAAATGAAGTATAATGATTTACTAGAATTGGCTGATCAGGAACGTGCGTCTAGAATTGCAGCCAATTCGTTATTTGCTGAACATCTGAGTAAATCAGTTAGATAGGAAAAAGTTGCTAGAAAAGAAAAAGAGGAAGCTGGTGAAGTACTACCAGAAGAGGGAGTAATAGAAAATCCAGCAGCTGCTATTGAAGATACTACTAAGAAACAAGAAAAAGTAGAAGTTAAACCAGAAACTCCAATACAAGAAGGAGTACAACAACAGCCTGTAGTACAAGAAACTAAAACAGAAACAGCAGAACCTGTAATACCAGAGTCTATGTCTACAGATGTAGATGAAATTCTTAGAGAAGAAGAGCAAGCTTTACTAAATCAAAAGGGCAGGCAGTTAGAAATAGAACCTAGTAGCGAAGATGTTCTAGTAGAAAGAGTTATAGAAGAATAGATACAATAGCCTGAAAGAGAAGTACAGGATATTATAGCCAGAGAAGAAAAAGTTGATGTAACTGTAGACGATGTTAGTCACGTAGAAGATAGCACACCTTCTCCACAAGAGCTAGAATAGGAAGATATACGTAACAGAACTTTATAGAATCCTGATGAAGTATCTGGTGTTAGTGAACAAACATCTGAAGAAGTACCAGAAATTGCTGTAGCTACAGATGCTCAAGAAGCAAATGAAGAACAGAACACTAATACAAAAGATAAAAGTAATCCAGTACCACCAACTCCAACTCAAGTAGAAGACAGCAAGCCTGCTCAGGATGCTCCTACTATAACTATAGTTGATGGAGGTATATATGTAAATGATGGAACTACTTTTATATCTGATGAAGTATTGGCAGCAGAAGCTCAAATGCTAGAAGATACTTCTACTGAAGTATATGGAGAAACTGGCTACGCTAATATGAAACCTGAAACTGTTACTAATAACTCTGATGCATTGAGTAATAGAAAGGTATAGAAAGTAAAACATGTTTCTAACACGTTTTTCTTCCAACCAGATGCTACATCTCCAATGAATATTACTGTGAATGGTAAACCTATTACTTTTACTAATAGTAAAGGAGAAGTAATACCTGTATTACCAGGAAAAGAATTATCTAAAAGACTTTTAAAGAACGGTTGGATAAATTCTGTAAATGCTTATTATATAGTAACTAACCATAGATACGGAGACACTTCTCCATATATGCAAGCTATTCACTTAGTATTAGAAGATACTGATGGAGTAATGATAGCTTCTCTAAGAACTCCAGATTATGTAGATAAAGAAATAGCATCTGGTAATTATAATTCTGAACAAGTTCAATAGTTACAAAAGCAAAAAGAAAAGTTAATAGAAATTAGGCAACAGATAGTAAATGCTTACCTTGGTAGTAATAAAACTATACCTACTACTATTATAAAGTCTGTTAAACCAGCTAAATTAAGAATAAGTAATGGAGAATTTAATAACCAAAAATCTCCAGAAGGAGCTCCTGTAAGACGTAAACTTACAGAAGTTAATGACTTTAGATTAGAACAAAATAATGTAAGAAAGTTAGACAAACAAGTAAAAGAATTGCAAATTGGTTATGGTACTGGTTCTGTGGAAGACTTTGTTACTGAGCCTTTTGTAATTCGCAAATTAGGGTCTAATGACGAATTAGCTGGTAATGGTGTTGGTAGATCTGGAGCATTATATATATTCCCAAAAGCAGAACAAACACCTAATGGTTCTATAGCTCCTATTCAATTATCTATACATAAATTAGATTATGATATTTATGGAGATGAAGTTGAATTGGGAAAAGACGGTAAAGTAAATTCTTTAGCTGAATTAGCATATAAGTTGTTAATCGGTAAAATAAAACTTGGTGGTGCTGAGCAAGATGTACTTAATATAATTGTTAATAATGGACCAAAGACTTTAATAAGTGAAGAAATAGGACAAAAATATCCATTCTTAATGGATAAAATGCTCTATTACTAGTCTGAAGAAGGTAACACACATGTACAATTTGCTGTAAGAAATTCTAATGGTAAACACATAAAAGTAGAATTTGATCCTAGTAGAGCTTCAGAATCTCAACATAAATTAGCTATAAGAAAAATAGCTAAAGATCTGCATTGGAATACAGATAAGTATGCTTTATTGGAACCTATACCAGATAGTATTGTTAGACTAGCTACTTCTTATTTTAAACAGTATCCGAATGCTAAACAATTTAAGATAGCAGGTTTAGAGCAATTAGCTTTTACTAGAGAAGACTTAGGAATAGGTACTGATGAAGGACCAGTATCTTTACTTACTTGGTTAATTAACACTGGTAAAATTGAAACAGACTTAGGCGATACTATATATAGAGCTCCTTTCATATATACAGATGGAGTAGCTATACCACAAGTTACTGAAACAGAATTAGCTAGTGCAAGCAAACAATAGCCAGTATAGAAATCAGCATAGAGAAAGGTAGAAGAAACTAACAATAAACAAGTAAAATTAGATAATAAACCTATTTCTACTACAGGTATAGAATATGTTTCTACTAATGAGAATTGGTCTGAAGAATAGATTAAAGATTGGATGAAAACCAATTCTCCTCAATACAAATATAAAACCGGTAAATGGCAAGTAATTCGTAGAAATGGCAAACTACAAGCTGCTCAAAAATTAGCGAAAAGAGGGTTAACTTCACAAGTAAAAGGTGAAGGTAAATTAAATGTAGATGAAGCTAGACAATGGCTACAAGATAAACTAGGCATTGACAAATCAGATGTTGTAACTTCAGAAGCAGTATTTAGAATGGCTAATGCTCCACAAGTATACGGTGCTTTAAAAGTATGTATGGATAGACTTAGTGGTGATACAGCAGCTAGAATATTCTTATCAGAACAATCTGGGCAAGGAGTAGAATTCCACGAAGGTTTCCATTATGTAAGTTAGTTATTAATAAATGATAAGCTTAGAGAACAAGTATATCAAGATTATGTAAAACAATATCCATATTTAAAGGACGCTTCTAAACAAGAAGTAGAAGAAGCTCTTGCTGAAGAATTTAGACAATATATGCTAAATGAAACTAAGCCATCTATAGCATATAGAATTAAAAAACTATTCAATGTAATACTTAAGGTATTAGGTATTACTAGGAATGGAGATTTAGTTAGAACTTTATTCAATAAGATACGCAAAGGAGAATTTTCAAAATATAAACCATCTAAGTCCACATTAGAAGATTTTGAAAAAAGATTTGGTGGTGCATTATACTATTATGTTCCAGGAGTAGAGGATAAAGAATTAAAGAAAATGGCTTCTATAGCAGATGCTACTACTTTCTATGCAGTAGTAGATTCTTTAAATGCTACAGTAATGGATACATTTAATATTAGTAGTATTGAAGATTTACAAAGTTTACCTAAGAAGATTAATGATATATTCGATGATATTCTAACTACTAACTTAGAGTTAGGAATGTATGATGAATCTCAAGAACAACTTATCAAAGATGTAATCAACAACAAAGAAGTATTCAAGAAGCAAATAGATGATTATTTAAGAAACTTTAGTATTATCAAAAAGAATACTGAAGAATCAGAAGAACAGGAAAGAGAAGAAAGAGAGCTCGGAGATAATCCAGATAATACTTGGGATAAAGAAAGTTATACAATAAGTAAAAAAGCCAATGTAGCTTTCAAAGCGAAACTATTCTTTTATTCTATTCCTAAAACTAAATATGAATTTGATCCAGAAACAGGTAATAAATACTTAGTAGAAGAGGAAGATGACTTGTTGATGACTACTAGATCTGAAGATTTCAATGTTGTGTGGAATAAGATATTAGAGAATCTATGGAATGTTGAAAGTTATTTAGACTTAGTAGATAAGTGTTATAATCTTGGTAAAGTAGATCCGTTCTTTATGACTGTATATAATAAGTTAACTTCAAAAGATGATCCTATTGATGAAGTCACTTAGACTCAGATATTAAATACAGTTAAAAGTGCAAAAAATAGTTTAACTGCAATAATTGTAGAAAGAAAGCAGATACCTTTTGCACAGAGAGGATCTGATGAACAAATAGAATATGCTACACAAGAATATTCTAATAAATTAAAATGGAGAATTCAGAATTCTGATGTATATAGAAAGATAAGTAGATTACCAAAGAAATGGTCGCAATAGTTCTTCTTGTCAGATTTAATTGATGTTAATGAGGATGGTACTAGAACTATAAATCAAGATAAGTTTCACTCTGCTGTATGGAAACATAAAATATTTATAGATAATGTATTAAAAAAGAAAGATAAAACTTTGGATGATTATGTTAAAGTTAGATCTAGCTTTATAGATATGTGTAATAATCTATCTATTAATATGGACGATTTAGCATTAGACTATTTACTTACTAATGGAACTGGTTAGCCTAACATGCAATCATTTGAGAATTTCTGGAGATCTGCAAATGCTAGTACTTCTTTAACTAAAAGTATATTAAATAATATTAACATAGCTGCAATTAGAGGTACAAGTAGTATAAAATCCAGAAGTGGAGAAACTGCTAGAACATTTGATAGAATATTCACTAGTAGAAAACCAGATGCTTAGATAAATCTAATGGCTATAGCTTGGGGTAGAACACACCCATCTCCAGAAGAATTTAGTGTAACTGGAGCGGATGGTAATCTAGTATATCCTATTACAGAGAATAATTATATGTCAGACCAAATAAGATGGTTGAAATATAATTTAAATGGTAAGAGAGAATTATTAGGTAAAAATCCTTACTCTGCAAATTCTTTGTTGTTACAGTCTATAAATAGTAATGCTGATTTAATTAAATTAAATACTTATCTAAACTTAGAAGAGAATCTGCAAAACACTAATCGTGATTACTTTGGTATATCTCCCATAGAGGATTACTTATCTAAAATGACATTTGGATTTAATAATCACTTATTTTGTCCTACTATGTCTGATAAAAAGACATGGCACACTATAAGTGGTATTCAAATGGTCAAGGATTTCTTACCATCTACAGCTATCACTGATTACGAATACAATGAAAACGGAGATATAACTAGAGTTATATTTTAGGATCAAAAGAGAAGATTCTCAGATAGAACTTTAAATATATTCAAAGGATATTTAAGAGACGAATATAATGCTATATAGAAGTATTTTGCTACTAAACAAAGTGTTATAGACAATCCCAATCTATCAGTTGGTAATTACTATGGTAGTAAAAAAGGTAAGTTCGCTGATGGTAATGGTGGAAGATTTAGATATTTTAATAAGATAACTATTAATGGTGATACTTATAATCTGAATGAAATTTTAGCTAAAGCTGAATATTCTAATGATTCGCAGTCTATACAAGATATTCTGAGTGTGATTAAATAGGCATTAGATAACGATACAGTAATCAAAGAAGCTATCAATGATTTGTTAGTAGATTATGTAAATAATGAAATATCAAAAGCTATAGAACTAGGTGTGATAGGTGAAGACTTAAGTAATAAATATATACCTATAAACTTTGTAGAAGAATTTGAAAAAATAAGTTCTAAAACTGATAGTAGAGATAAAGGAACAGATGTGATATACTCTATCATAGCTTCACATGCTATAAACAGTGCAATTTCTACTATAGAAATAGAAAAATGTTTTACTGGAGATCCTGCGTTATATAAATGGCAAAAAGAACTTATGATATATAAGCCTAATGATGATTCATTTGTGCCTGTTATATCAGATAAAAGAACGTTAGAAGCTTGGATAGATAAACATGACCCAGATGGAGATAAATCAAGCTATTCTGCTTATTATATGATAACTGGTCGAGATGTTGATAAGATCAAACGTCTATCTTCAGTACTGTCTACTGGAACAAACTTGAGAACTAAATGGGGAGATACTAAGGATTAGGAAGATAGAAGTGATTCTAAATTCCAAGTATTATAGTTATCAGATAATGAAATAGGATCTACAGTATATGATACATTATATAGTATGTTTAGAAAATCCTTAATAAAGGATATGTTCCAAAAAGAGTTTGGTGTTACTGATTAGCAAGCATTAAATGCTGTTAAGGACGATCATGCTATAGAAAGTACATTAGGTAGATTACGTAAAAAGAATCCAGATGCTATTAAGTTTATTGAACAACAAGCTAAAAATAGCGCTAAACCATATGCTGACGGAGAAATTAATCAAGCAGATGCTGCTGTTTACATCAGACCGGAATTCTATAAGAGATTAATGAAGTCTTTAGGAGAATGGAGTCCTGAAATCGAAGAAGCCTATAACATTATGGAGTCTGATGATAGCTGGTTGAGTGATACTGAGAAGTATCAAAAAGCAATTAAAGCTATTATACAACCTCTTAAAATGGTTTATTTTGGTGATCACTTTGATTAGACTCTTGGTATGAATGTAAACACATTTGATAAGATGGCTTTGTTCCCGCTATTTAAGACTTTTGCTAAAGCTGATAATAAATATTTATACGATCGTATGAATGATGCTAGTAAAGGTTATATAGATATGGTAGCATTTGAATCAGCTATTAAAGTTGGTGGTAGAAAGAAGTTATCCTTCTATAAAGATGGTAAAGTAAACTTATCTGAATTAACATCTAATAGTGATGTAGATGGCGTTTCTGGTAAAGGATTGGCAACATATACTTAGGATTTAACCCAAATTAGATTGCAGTTAAATACTGATCCACACGAACACCTTGAAAGATCATTTGGTACACAAGCTATTAAAATTGGTTTTGCTAATGTAGTAGATACTCGTACTTATGGAGAAAATAAAGGATTAGCTGTAAAAGGTTCTGAAATTAAGAAGAACATTATGGACGCTATTAATTCACTCTCCAGAATAGGTTAGAATAAAATAAGAAAAGAGTTCTTTACTAACGGCAAAGTAGATAATCGCAAAATAGTAAATTATCTTTAGAGATAGGCTACAAATTCAGGTATGTCTGCTGAAATAATTGCCAATTTAACAGTTGATGAAAATGGAAATATTATAGTACCAATTGAAGCTCAAAGTATTAGAGATTGGATTCAAACTAAGATAACTTCTTTTGTCAATAAAGCAGTAGTAGATGTAAATACTCCTGGTGGTTCTGCTATTCAGATGTCTTCATTTGCATATGAAGCTGTTGGTAGAAGTGTAAAAACTGATGCAGAATTAGGTTCAGCTTTTAATCAAGGAAAGAAATTAAAATTCTTAGCTAAAGAAGGTCATATGCAAGTTATACTTAGTGAAAACTTCTTTAGAGATATATTACCAGAAGAACTTAAAAGTGCAAGTTTTTATAGTAAACGCAAATGGTTAATTGATAATGGTATAATAGGTAGTAGAATGGTAGACGGTGTAGAAGTAGAATCTAAACCTTATGGTATAGGATATCGTATTCCTACACAGGGTTTGTCTTCCATGTTCTCATTCCAAGTAGCTGATATTATGCCAACTACTATTGGTGATACAATAATAGTTCCGGAAGAATTTACAGCTATGACTGGTTCTGACTTCGATTAAATAATAGTTGAAGTAAAACTCCTTTAATTGCTGGAAACTCCTTAGAGCTTATGACTACCGCTATAGACAAGCGGTAATAATGTCAAAGATTGGATAACCAGCAGCCAAGCCGATACGTTATTATCTATATAACTAATCGGAAGGTTCAACGACTAACGCTCAACGAACGCTTCCTAAATGGATAGCAATTATGAAAACTAAAATAAATAAAAAATCTAGAAATTTGTTAATAGGTCTATTATTAGGCGACGGCACAATAAGTAATAATTACGTATTCAAACTTTCTCATTGTGAAGAACAATTAGATTACTTAGAATGGAAAGTAAAACAATTAAATGAAGCCGGATTAAGAAACAACGGTATTAAAGAATATGTAAGTACAAAGGGATTTAATACAGGGAAAAAAGTTTATTATTCACAATTGAATATAATTCCTTTTGTAAAAGTTCTTAGAAGAGTTTTCTATAAACCTTATAAAAAACTTGGAAATAGAAAGTTACTTAACAGATTAAGCGCTAAAGAAATTGCAATATGGTATATGGACGATGGACATATAAACTATAGAAAAACTAAAGGTATTGTACACGGATTCTATATTAAAATTGCAACTTGTATACCTAAAGAAGAATTACAAATAATAATAGATTATTTTAAAGAAGTTTGGAATATTCAATTTTATATGTTCCATGAAGGAAAAAGGGAAAATAGTTATTCTTTATGTTGTGGAACAAAAGAAGGAATAAAATTTATAAATATTATAAAACCTTATGTTAATCAAGTTCCTTCAATGAAACACAAAATTGAATATGATTTGAGCCAACGCACTAGAGGCGTTGAGTAGCTGAAAAGCGAAATGGGGAGCACCAATCAAGGTGAAGATATAGTCTAGTCCCTTTAAATACTGCGAAAGCAGGGGTGTAAACGGTTGATAAACTTTATCTAGCTACATATACATATAAAGATGGTAAAAGAGTAAGTTCTGACGAAAAATCGGAACAAGGTTATGTTAATAAGTTGCTAGATAATTACTCATTAGTACTGACTGACTTTACTAATATTGCTGAAACTAGAGCTTCTATTGATACATTAACAAAGATTCTTCAAAAGCAGATTCTTCCAATAGTTCAACCAAAAAATACTGTAGAAGTAAATCCTATGTATGAATTAGCTCCTTCTTTCTAGCTTTCTAGAAAGACATAGTATACTGGTGGTAAAGCTGGTATTGCTCCATTTGCACTTAACTCTACTAATCATGCATTAACTCAATTTACTCACTTATGTATCAATTATTCTAACGCTAATAGATATAATTTAGGTCAATTAGATTAGGTATATGGAGAAGATAACCAACGTATTATGGACTGGTTGTCAGCATTGATCAATGCTCACGTGGACGTTGCAAAGGATCCATATATTATGGATTTGAACGTAAACTCCATTACTTATAATATGACCTCTTTACTTATCAGAGGTGGTAAAGGTGAGAATACTTTCTACTTCTTAGCACAACCTGCATTGCGTAGGTTTACTAAAGAAATGTTAGAAAGTAAAGGTATAATAGGTGCAGAAAAAGGAATAACTGAAAGAGATAAACTTAAATCTATAGCTAAAGAATATATGACTTCTTTGAGAGAAGCGATTATATCATTAGATGATAATGATTCTAATAAAGCAAAATATGCATAGTACTATAATAGTTTAGCTAGTGAATATTCACTTCCATCTATAGAAGGATATGATGCTGTTGAGGTCAATTATAATGATGTGTTTGATAAGAAAGTAGCATCTGAAGCGTTAAAAAAACCAAAAGAAGTCAATGGATTATATCAACAAGTCATATCTATTAGAGCTTATCAAGATTTGTCTTCAGATACAGAAGTTTTATCAAATTTAGTTCAATTATCATAGATTGATACTAAGAAATTTGGTAATACCTTACCGTTACAGTTAAATTTCAAACGTAGATTAAATAGATATATAGATAATTATCAAAGTAGGTTCTATATAAATGGAGCTGATAACATAGAAAAACCTATAAACTATTACTTATCTTCTACATTCCTTAAGTAGAAACTAGATGCTGGTATAAATACTCCTAGAATATTATTAAGCGGACAAGTTATAGAAGCTACAAAAGGATATAAGACAATATTTAATGCTGCGTGTGACTTCTTTTTAGGTAATTCTTCAGATAAAAATACTGTAGCCGAATTATCAAAAATATTAACTACTTCACTAAGAACTAAAGCTGTGGTAAATGCAGTTGAGGACTTTAATATTAGTGATAAGAAGTTCCTTAATATGTTAAGAGGACCTAAAAGTATGGCTAAAAGGTTAACTTAGATTAAAAATGATTTAAGAAAACGTAATGATTTACCAGCAATTGCGTTCAATGGTCATATTAAGAATGAGTTACTTAACTATCTACAAGAATATGCATCTGATGGTACTAACTAGAAATATGATAGAATAGTAACAGCAGATAATGCTTTAACTAATACTGCTACTTATGAAAACAGATTATTGTCAGCATATCAAGATCTACTAGACTGTGAAGATGAAGGTATAAGAAAATTTGCTAATAGATTAGGTGTGTATGCTTACTTAACTAGTTTCGATAATAGAAGTACTGATTCATTCTTCGATGTAATAACTACTGCTTGGAAGAAACAAAAAGGTTATTCAGATGCAATTAAAGCTGCTATAGAAATACTTAATAATGATAAATTAGTAGGTATGGATTATTTTGGTTTTAATTCTGAAAACATGCAGAATAATAACTTCACAGAGTTATTTACAGAAATAGCTAGAAACGCTTATAGAAACGATAAGATAGTTAAACCATATCAATTAAGTAATTACGATAATAAATATGGTACATTAGTTCAAATAAAACCCGAATCTAAGCCAATACCAGCAGTATTTAGTAGTTGGAGAGCTAATCAACCGTTTATTAAGATTCAACTTAATCCTAATGACATCAATAGTTATATATTGTATCAGAAAGTAGCAACAGTATATCAAACTGATGAAAATGGTGATCCAGTAAAAAATACAAAACAATCTGTATATAAAATTATACCAGCTTTAGGTACTAAAGATGATAGAAAAGTTTACTATGAATATCAAAAACAATCTGGGGAACAATCTGCATTTGAAGAAAACGCTTTACCTAAAGAAGCTATTTGGAACAATGGACAAATAGAACAATTAGTCTAGAAATTTTTTGAACCTATGGCAAATAAAAATCATACCACTTTAGTGTATGAATCTTCAGATGCTATAGTAATTAATACTGTAGAAAAACAAGAAATAGTTAGCTTTGAAGAGCCAGAAGTTACAACAGTAGGTTCAGATTTAGAAGCATCTAATGAAATACATAATACAGAAGATACTTAGTCTTCTACTATTTATGGAGAAGTAGACGAACAAATTTCTACAATAACGGTAGGACAAGATGATTCTGTTACGTTATCAGATATGCAAGTAGATATGGAAGATGGAACTTAGACTATAATAAGTGACGATGTATTGAATTTTACAGAAATAACTGATGATGTGTTTGGAGAAAGTCCATACTTTGATTCTATATTAAATGCTGGTATTACTCAGTATGAATAGGTACAAGATATAATTACAGATATGAATACTGGGACTGATACTGTTCAAGATATGAAATTTAATGATGAAGCTTATAAAAACTGTAAAGGTAAATAATTATGATTATATGTCCAAATTTTAGTAATAAGAATGTCCTAAAAGAATTTAATGAATTAAAAGAATTGGTAGGCGAAATTGGCGCCTACCATATCTGGAACGAAAACAATGGTAATCCTATTGATTAGACAAAAGATGGTAAGCCATCTAAGCTATTTTCAGACTTACTGTAGTATTATAATGGAGACAGAGCTGCTGCTATAAAAGGAAAAGCTAAAACCTTTACAGAAACGTTTAGTACGTGGTTTGAAGGATCTACAGCTATAGATGAAAACGGTGAACCTATTATTACAGAATTTGATGGAGATAGAGTGTTTGTTTCTGATCCAGAATATGATTCTACTAAAGAATTAACAGAATTAGATACATCTAAAATTAAATCTGTTGATAATACTGGTTCTTTTTCCGCTTCTGATAGTAGAACAAAGGGATCAGAGCTAGATGAATCATTGTAGTATTACTTAACTAATAGTCTAGATGAAAGGTATCAACAAGATGTACAAGAATATATAGAAGCATACAGATAGTATTTTGATAAATATGATTATGCTACTAAAGAAAATCTTGAAAAAGAATTAGAAAGAGTAATACAAAAAATACACGATGGTCTTAAAGCTAGATTATATACTCTGAATAAAAAAGACACCAATGTTACAGATGAATTTAAAGCAGCTTTAACATTACAAATATCTGAATTAGAAAATAGGACAGTAGATAGAATTTAGAATATAACTAACTTTATATATAGTACTAAATATGATATATTATCTACCATAAGACAAATCAGAGATGTGGTAAATGGAGTGTAGGATAAAATGACACTAAAGTAGCTGTTGGATTTAAAACAAGATTTCTTTAATTTTTATTGTCCAATGCTAGATGAATGTGTTAATACTTTATCTGCTACAGAAGAATATAAATATATAGTTGGAGAAAATCTATATAGAAATTTATTAAAGGAAGCAAAAAGAATGCAGACTATCCTAAATGTAGGAGCTAACAACGTTAATAATATGATTACTAAGTAGTCTGCTGAAGAAATTAGAAGAATCGGTATATCTGTTAATAGTCCAACTATAGAAAATTATATATAGGAACATCAAGAAACAGTAGGTAAAGATATATTAGCTATTACCGCTTGGGTAGGAGCTGGAGATAAAATTAACGACGAAGCTATTAGAGCTTTATTTCATATAACTCAAAATGCAGAATTTGAAGTTAATAGAGCTACTTATGAAAAGTATAATAAACTAACAGAACTATTAAAAAAAGCTGGTACTTTTAATCAAAAAAAATTAGTAGAACTTGATGAAAATGGTTTACCTACTGGATATCTAGTTAGAAAAAGAAACTATGGTAGATTTAACAATGACTATAAACAATTCTTAAAGTAGCTTAGAAGTGATTTAGGCATGTTAGATGTAGATGATTTACGTTCTGTAAATCCAACTATACGTACAGAGTACAATAAAAGAAAAAACAAATGGTTATCAGAACATTGTGAAAGAAAATATACTCCTGAATACTATGAACTATTTAACAATCTATCACCTTTAGCTGCTGATGCTAGAGAATTAGTACAAATCAAAATACACAAATTACTAGATACTGTAAAAGACGCTAATGGATTCTATGACACAAGTAAGTTATCAGAAGAAAATCAAAGTAAACTAAAGGATTTATATTTAGAAAAAAAATAGTTAGCTAGTATATATGGTATAGATGGAAAATTAAAACAAGGTGAAGAATATGAAATAGCTGTAGAACTAGCTGCATTAAATGATAAGTTGTCTAAAGGTATGGTTTTAAAATCAAATAAAGCATTATTTGATAAAATCAAGGCTGAAAAAAAAGCAAATTTATCTGAAGCTCAGTATCAAAGATGGTTATAGTATAATTCTAGAGATGAGTATACTTAGGAATTTTACGATGATCTTTCTAAAGTAGAAAGATCTGAAATAAATAATGAATCAGATAAAAAGCTATATGAATAGTTACAAGAAAGAAAAAGAGCCATACTTAAACAATTTAGAGATGATAAGACACACGAAATTGAAAAATTAATACCAGGAGTTGCTCAGGCTGAATTAGATAAAATAGATGTAGATTTATATAAGATAAGAAAAAGAAACGGTAAAAAGAAAACTACTGGATTAAAATTCAATGATATAGCTAAAGTAATACCATCTAAATTATTTTATAAACTTAGAGCTGATGCCATTGCTAATGGAACTTTAGCAGAATTTGAAATGACACATTGTAATAGAGATAGTCAAGGTAATATATATCCTAAATCTTATCTTACAACAGTTGTTCCAGTGAAAGAAAAATATATACTTAAAGAACAGCCATCTATTTACTTTTCAGAGGTAGATTAGAATTCTCCATTTGTTAATAAGAACTACAAACCAGAAGTTGAAGACTAGGGAGAATACTATTTGCCTAAATTAGAACTATACGATAATTCAGAAGCATTTAATAAAGTATCTTCAAATGAAGATTTACATGAATTATACAAAGAATGTGTGAATACTCTTAAAGAATCAAATAGCAAACTTACTAATCTTACTAATTTAAGTTCATATAGATTGCCACAAATATCAGGTTCTATGTGGAGATATGTTAGAGCTAGAGGTTTTGAAGGTTTTAAAGAATATTGGAAAGATAAAGTATCTACTAGAAATGACGATACTGGTTTAAACGATGAAACAGTAGATACTGGCACAGATAAATTATATTTTGTTCCACAGAATTATGTTAAAAGTCTGGATGATCCTTCTACTATTACAGCTAATACTGTTGGCTCTATAGTAGAGTATTTTAAAATGGCTGAAAACTTTAGAATAAAAAGTGAACTCAAACCTAAAACCGAAGCTATCTTACAATTTATAGGCAATCGAGACGTTAAAAGTAAGTACAGAGGGAGAAGTAAAAAAGGATAGGAATCTAATATATATAAGTTTGCTAAAAGTTTCGTAGAGATGAATATATATGATATTAAGACTAAATCTGCTATATGGGATATCAAAGAAAGAGATTATTCTATACTAGGATTTAAAGGTCATATAAAACCTAGAAAAGTTAATTTTACTAAATTAATGCTAGGATTAAAAGCATTAGGAACTACCGTAAATCTAGGTTTAAATATTATATGTGCTACTACCGGCTTTTTTACGGCAGTTTATAATGATATAATTAATTCGCTTTCTGGTAGGTATTATAGTTTTGGAGATAGTATTAATGGTGCTAAAGCTTTGATTGTAGACTTATTTAAAAATAATTTCAGTTTACTTAGTGATTATCACAATAGTACATAGATGAAACTAATGGAATATTTTCAAGTAGGTGCTGAAATAAAAACAGATAGACTTAATCTATCTACTTTTCAAAAACAAATAGCTAGAAACTGGGCTTTTGGAGTATACTCTTTAAGTGATTATGTCGTAAAGGGTCATATACTAAATTCTGTTATGTACAACTATAGATACGTAAATGGAGAGTTTCTTAGTAGCGAAGAATTTAAACGTAAATATAGTAACGACGAAGTAATGTTAAATCAATGGAACACATTTAGATCCTCTAGAGATTTAGTAGAGTATAAAAATGGAAATATCGTAACCAAAGACCCTGCTTATCAAAAAGCCTGGGATGCTAAAAAAGAAACCATTGGTAACACTGCTAGAAATTTAGCTCAATCTGCTGATGGTTAGCTTACTCCACTATAGAAAACTATGTTAAGTAGTAATATTATAGGAAGTTTAGTAATGATGCATAGACAGTTTATGCCTATTATACTTCAAGAAAGATGGGTATAGAATAGACAATGGGATTATAGTTCTCAAAGATATAAAGAGGCTTTGTTTAGAGTTCCTTTTAGTATTATTTCTGCAATAAGAAGAGATACTAGGAATATTAGTTTATGGTAGAAGTATATGTAGAATTCTACATACGATTAGCGTAGAGTAATAAGACAATTATCTTTAGAACTAATAGGTGTACATATATTGCATTTCTTCTTAATGCCAATAGCAAAGGCTTGGGCAGATGATGATAAAGATAATATATTAAAACAATTATTAGCTTTTGCTTTAGTAAGAACAGATTTTGAAACTATGATGTCTTCTACCCCTTGGGCAATCCAAGACGCTATCTCAACTATCAAAACTCCATTCCCCATTTATAGTTATTATGATAACTTTTCTGGATTAATTTCTACTGTACCAGCATGGGTACATAATCTGATTAATAATGAAGATGAAAAAATAGATAGAGGTGCTTATAAAGGTTTTTCTCCTACTTTTAAATTTGGAATGAAAATAACTCCGTTTAAAAATATATGGGAATTATAGGATATACCTTCTAAAAGAAGATATTACGAAACTCAAATTGCAAATAGAGATTCTGATTAATGAAAAAGGCTGGATTATTTCCAGCCTTTTATTTTTAACAAGTACAAGTATAATCAGAGCAAAAGTCATTTGACTTAAGCAAATCATCAAATTGATCTAAGTAGTCTTTCCAAATAACAACTAAATCTTTTACATCTAAATAACTATCAGTAAATCTACCTTTTTTACAGAATTCTAATTCTTGTATTTTATCTTTACTAACTTTAAATGAAAAGACAATATAAGATTGTTTATTTATAGTATAAGGAAACCAGTTATAATATGTTTTATTACAACTGATTTCCTCTATTTTTTTAGATAGTTCATAATGACTACTAAACTTATAAACTAAATATAATTTTCCTTCAGAATTGTCTCCTTTTAAATTTGTATACATATTTACAAATGCTGGACAATTAAAGTAAGATATCTTCGCTTCTATAAAATCACTTAAAAATATTAAGCATTTATTATAGTTTTTCAACACCATCACCTTCGTAGTATTCTACTGAGTGATCCCATTGATCTGTACTGATATGATATGAAATTTTCTGTAAAGAATTGTTAATTAAATCAACTTTCTCACTGAGTATTTTATCATTTTTCATGTTAAACACTCTAATTTGATTTTCAGAATCTTTACCTATAGCAATAATATATGCTTCAAAATCATATTCTTCAGAATTAAGATTTAATATCTCTTGCATATACCATTGAATTGCTAATCCATAATAAGCAATTTGTCTGTAATAATCATATTCTTCTACAGAATGTGCAAAATCATAGACATTTACAGTTGTTTTTAAGTCAATTAGAATTATCTTCTTATTAACATGATCAAAACATACTCTATCTAGTAAAGATTTACATTTAATATTATTGATTCTATTAACTTGCCAGTTAATATGAAATTCATTATGAGTTTCAAAAGTAGATGGTAAATTAAAAAGCAATTCATTTGCTTTCTTGTGATTCTGAATATTTTCCTTAATCTTCTTAAGCATTTGTAAATCAGCAAAGCTAATTATCTTCTTATTATCATCTTTCTTACTCAAGTATTCTAAGTAATCTTGATAAATCATAATAAGACCTTCAGCTTCTTCAATACATTTTTCATCAGATTTCTTATTACTATAAGCTTTTTTATAAGCAGATAGTTTAAGCTTATCTTGAGATTCTAATGGATTTACTTGCATGAGTCTATGATACTCATCTAATAAATCCTTTTGCTGTTTTACTTTAGGTGTTGCAAAATCAAGAATAATGTAATCTTTCCAGAATTCATCTGGTTGAAGTAAATATTCATGAATCATAGTTCCTTTTTCAAGAAAAGAAAAGTTCATTCCCTCTTCTTTTCCATCAAGCATATCACGAAAATACCTAGGACCTCTTTTAATAAACCATCCTATTGCAGAATTACTTACTCTGCTATTATCTTCGTAATAAGGAATACTAATATCCATCTTATTCTTTAACATACTCTATAATTACTTTTTCTTCTATAGCTTGTATTTCTATAGTATTATCAATAACATTATTGAACATTGCTTCAATTGCAATACGTTCATTATCTGTAACAATTCCTTCTACTTTCATACTTAATCCTCCATGTCGCTAATTACAGCTGACTCAGGAACTTCTGCTGAAGTATCCCAAACTAGTTCATCTTCTTTATCTTGTTGTAGTTCAACTTCTTTAAATGTCTTAAGCCAATCTGCTACATTATTATTGTATGCTTGACTAATAAGCTTATCTAAGAATGCTTGTTCTACTTGTTTCTTTTCTTTTTCTGTCATAATATCTAATACTACAAATTCATAATTCTTTTTAAAACTATAACAATTATTCAATCTAGAACAATTGTATCTTCCAGAATTTATATCACTAGATCCATCATGCCAATGCCCATATAAATGATATTTACTCTTTCCAAAGGAGAAAACATCTAGAGCTTCATTACAAAATGGATTATCATGTGTTAGTAGTATATCACATTGTGGTATATCTTCGTAAGTATCAAATTTACTAAATGTCCATCTGTCCTCTTGAAATTCAATTGGTTTAATCCAAGGAGATCCGTAGAATTTAATACCTTCATATATATACATTTCATCTATAAGAAATACTAATTTACCTTTAGATAAAACTTGCATATAATCTTTAAAAGAATTCCATTCATTTAATTTATACTTATATTCTAAGTAAAAATCATGATTACCTGGTATAATAATTACCTTCTTACAAGGTAATTTATTTATCCATTTTATGAATTTTGTTTCCCACCAATGTTTAGATGCTTCAATATTTCTTTGAGCATTTAATGTTACTATATCACCACATATACATAGTACATCACACTCAGGTATATTCTCAATGAGATTACCATGTATATCACTTATACCGCATATTTTCATGTTTATATAAGTTAAAAGGCTAGAATATATTCTAGCCTTATTTGTTTTCATGCTGCATCACAACATTCGTAATCATCATCATTATATTCATTATCTTCATTATCATACTCATCGTCATATTCTACAGTATCACTAACTTTAGTTGGTATATTTTCAGTAGAGATATTCATAACGTTTATGATTTCCTGAAGGCTAATGTCTTTATCTTCTAGCATTTTGACTTCACTCATGAAAGAAATAATATTATCCATAGAAAGTAGTTTAATATTTTCTTTACAGAATTTTACTACTTCTTCTTTGTTCTTAATACCAAAGTCATCAGCTAACATCGGTAAGAATGCAGCATTTTCATCAGGAAAATATCGACGTAAATAACGAATACGTGAACAGCGATCTTGCATATACTGACTAACTTGGCTTAAGTCATTGCAAGTCATAATTACTAGTTTCTGTGCAGTCTTTTCAACTCCATCTAAGAAATCTAGCATATACTCAGTTTTGAAGTTCTTTTCAACTTCATCAAACAAAACACATACTGGAGTAGTAAAGGACTTAAAAAACTTAATAAGTTTGCCTTCCGGATAATCAGGATTAACTACAATAATAGGTAAACCTGATTCTTTAGCTAATGATTTCATCATCAGAGTTTTACCGGTTCCCTTTGTACCAGCTAGCATTACGCCAGTAGTATTTGCATTTGCTTTATTAAAATAGGTTATAATACGCTTCTTAAATATGTCATCAGTTTTAGTAGAATAGATTTTCTTTGGTAGATTTAATTCACCATTCTCCTTAAATATAGGTGAATCTTCCCATCTATTCCAACTTAGATCATATACTTTACCAGGTATTAAATCATAATCAGCACCTTTAGGTTTTGCAATTATCTGTTCTCCTATTTTAATAAATTCATTCTTTGCCATAATCTGAAAATTTAAGATTTTAATTTGTTGATTAATTCATCAACTTGTTTTTTATTCTTTACTAAATAAAATTTAGTATCTGGTTCATTCAAGCTTAAATAATACTTGAATAGTTTTTCTCTGTTTGCCCAGGCATCGTTAGGAAATCCTTTACATTCTATTACAAATCCATTTCCTACAAAGTCTGGTAAATAAGTAATAGCTCTAACCATAGAGCTATTATAAACAAACTTAGGAAGCAGAATATATCTATGTTGTTCATATTCAGCTGATATACCTGCTTCTTTTAGTTTCTAATATGTATATGCTTCTAGCTTAGATCGAAATACTATTCCATCTATTTCTTGCTTAGTAGCATTACGTACTTTTTTATTGGATTTTTGTTTTAACATAGTTAATATAGCGTTGTACACTATCATTAGTAATTTTAAACGTTTCAATTCTTTCAGAGAAATTACCATCTTCATCTGTAAATCCTACTGAAAATAAGGAAGAATAGTCTTTATTATGTTTAATAGCTTTAAACATTTCCTTAATTCCATTTACTACGAATTTACGTTTTTTATTCCATTCAGTAAATTCACCATTTAATAATACGCTTATTATTTTAATTGGTATTAATAATAATTTTCCGATAATAAGAACTAAATCGAAAGGTAAAGACAGTACTTTACCTACAGCTTTTAACAGTTTCATTTAACCAATTTTTTATTTCTTCAAAGTTATTAGCTTTAATAGCATCAGATACATCTTTAGCTTTGAATCTTTTGTTAATAAATAGTGCTTCTAAGCCTGTTTCCTGGCTTAATTTGCGACTTCTTTTTACTCCAGCTACATCCCTATCAAATAGTATTATAATACGCTTAAAACGCGTCTTAAGTTGCTCTAATACATCTTTAGGAATAAAGGTAGATTCTGAAGATGGAGAAATAGCTGGATAACCCATTTCATGCAAACACATAACATCTTTCATGGACTTTGTAATAAATAGTATATCACCTTTCTGAGGCAACTGCTCATAGCCTTGGATGTCATAGTCCGTAAGATTGTTTCTCCACTTAGTATATTTATCTGCTAATGGTCTATATATCTTAAAATTATTATAGACCTTATATGCATACATAGGATTTTCTCGTTTATAAGTACCCTTTACTATACCATTACATAAATAATATTTAATACTATTTACATTAAATTTCTTTAGAGTATCTATTGAAATATTAAACTGCTTCCAGTAATTGATGTCTACATCAGTAAATTCTTGGCGTACTACACCAATTACTGTTTCAGTTGACGGTATATATTGCTTAGAGCTAACGAGTTTAGTGTTATTAGTAATATTAAGTTTATTTACTATGTCAGACAATATATCATTATACTCTGTTTTACCAGTAAATAATGATACAAACTTAATTACATTACCACATTCACCTGTTCCATGATCTTTAAAAAGTAGTTGTTTAGTACGTTTACTATAGTAAATACCAAAGGATGGATTTTTATCCTTCCTAAATGGACTATTGTATATCATACCTACTTTAAATTGACCTATATATTTTGCATATATATCATACTCTGTTACTTTAGAAAGTATCCAATCTATAGTAATATTATCTGGGAGTTTTGCTCGCTTTCTACTATACATATGCAATCTGTTTTAGTTTGCTACTAGTCGTGGAATCGAACCACGCCTATCCAGAGATAGATTTTTATTTCTGCTGTGCAGGCTCACGCTTCCATAAATTATCTAATATCCTTAAATTGATAGTTCCATGTAGAATTGTCAGTTCTCCTAGTAGTTGGAAACTATTCGACTTTATCAAATAGCTCCTTTATTCTTTTTATAGTCTCTTCTGCATCTTCTTCCGTCAAAGCTTCACCAGTTTGAATGTAAATGTCAGAAGTAGACTCTTTTTTTATTGGTCTAATTGAATGTCCATATCCCCAATTCATCATAAATTTAGCATTCCAGAATTTAAACATCCAATATCTAAAGAACCAAGGAGATATTGCTGTAAGAACTTGTCCTTTAATTAAAGGATCTTCAAATTTCTTAATTACAACTTCTACTCCAAGATATTTAACTTCTTGACCATTTAGAGTACCAGGATTTTCATTATCTGCATACGCAGATATTTGTACTCTATATCCTTGAGATTCTAGCATATCTATAATTCTCATTGCTGTATAAGCTCTAATCATTAATGCTTTCGCTGAACACCAGCAATTTTCACATATAGAAATATGAAGTTTAACGAACTTACCAGTACCTACACCATGTATAGGTATTCTCCTTTTTAGGCTAGGTAGACCTTCTATATACCGATCAAAGTTCATATCATCTCCATCAGAATCATCATACTTATATTTATGTTTACGACCACCTAAGTTTATATCTTTTTCTATCTTCTTTAGATTTTCTAGACCTTCAGTATAACTATACTTAGAGCTATGTATTTTCTCTAATGATAATCCTCTGAAACTAGGATCGTCATTATTTTCTATGTTATCTATTTCATACGGATTACCACCTTCAATATTATCACATTCTCTATAAAATTCATCTAATGAATTTATATTAATGTTTAAGTTTAATTCTTCCATTATGCCGCTGCTTTAAATGTTGCCCAATTAGAACCTTGCTTAATAGCTGTATCTATAGCTCTTTTAAGTCTATTGCTTTCTACCTGTTTAACATACTGTTCTACTATTTTCTTTTCAGTATCAGACCAATTAATAATAAGTAAATCTCTCCAATCAGACATACCTATTTTTTTCATCTTTTCTGCTGCTTGAATCATACGAGTAGAAGCAATACGACGTAATGAATTTACTTTGATACAAGCACGTAATAAATGTATATAATCTCTTACTTCTTGATCAAACTGTGACTCATATTTTTTAGAGTAATCTACTTCAATTATAGCTCCAGTAAATCGGTCAATTGTTGAAGCATCTAATTGGTTATTAGCAACATACTGACGGTCTGCTCCATTACCGAAAGTATTTGATGTAGCAACGATAATACACTCAGAATGTCGTAAGACAGTTCCTGTTGTAGTTTCTATTTCACCGTTTGCTAATGCTGCATTAATAACCTGTGCTACAGATGGATCGAGTGCTGTCATCTCATCTATAAGAATCAGTGACTTCTTAGCATAGAATTCAGCAAATTTAGTTGCTTCACGAGTAGGATATTTATATCCTGTAAATTCTGTTGCTGAAGTACCGATACCACAAGAGATACATAAGTAAGGAATATCTAATTCCTTAGCTATATTACGAGCAATAGTTGACTTACCACAACCAGCTGGACCAACCATCCAGATATTGTTCATACCAGCTTCAATTAACTTCTTAAGTTTATCTTCTGGTTCTAATGATTGGAAAGAAAATTGTATTTCTTTTAGACGCTTTTCTTCTTCTTGCTTTTTTCTTTTTTGTTCAGCTTTTTCTTCTAGTTTATCAACTAATTCTTTAGTATCTTCTTCATTTCCAAAAGTTTCTTTAGCTTTCTTTTCTATTTGCTTTTTCTTTTTTTCACTTTTTACATCTGCTATTTTGATAGCTCCACTACATACATTCTGTTCATTACCAACACAATCACATAAAGTAAATTCTTTAGATTGTTGTCTTTTTCCTTTAATTTTAGAACTTGTTACTATAAAAATTCCTTGTTTTTCACACTTTTTACTATTAACATTGATGAATTTAATACTACCATAGAATATATCTCCAGGTTTAAGATCTTTAGGATTTGTACTAGAATCAACTAATAAATCACAAGAAGAATTATCTTTAGTTGTATTTTCTTCTTGATCTTCAACCTGATTATCATGTTCTGTAGCTTCAGATACTTCTGTTTGTTGAGTATCTGTTTTAGTTTTAGATTCATCCTGTTTTCGTTCTTTAGCACTAGATTGTGCAGGTTTATCTTTTTCTATATCTGTAGTATATTCAATTTCTATCATGATGATTTATTTTTTAATGATTAAAAAAGAATAAGGGTAGCTATTAACTACCCTTATTTATATAATTTATAATCTACCTATTATTAAAACGGCAGATCATTTGTTGGATCTGTAAGAGCTTGCGTATTAGTTTCAGATGAAGTTGCACTAAACGGATTATCGTTCTTTACTTCTTTATCTGCAACAACAGGCTTTGTAAATTGGTCAATATTTAGCATAGCAATAGAAGATGCTTTACCTTCTGCTAATTCCATAGGTTCAATGAAAGTATACTTAGCATAATTAGGTAAAGTGGTATAACCTTTATCATTATAAACTACTTTTACTCTTAATTTCTTACTTTTATCAACTTTGTTCAACATATCACTTATCCATTGAGCAAATTGTTCAAAACTCTCTCCGTTAAAATCAAGTTCTTCATCTTTATAATAACAAGTAAGTATCTGTAACATACGAGAATACTGCTTATCCATTTTTGTTTGAAGTTGTTCTTCTGTAGTTACAAATCCGCCAAGAGTAGGTTTCCATTCAGTATGAGTCAACGTTGCTCCGTCTTTCTCAAATACTATTTCTAAGAACTGATTTCCATTAGGAGATACTTCTGTTCTTACGCTTTTCAACACTACGTTTTCAATAATACCAGCTGGAATATACTTAATATCGCTTTTGCTAATACTTGCTGCACGTTCTTTACTATATGTCATAATTTCAATATTTTTAAGTTTTTAAATCAGGCTGCACACTCGTCTAAATAAATCTTATTCCAGTGAACATTAATAACATTATTTTCATCGCTTTCTGCGATAACTATCTTTTTACCTCGTAAGTGAGGAGCTCTGGCTTCTCTTACTGAGTTATCTCCACCTTCAAAAGATACAATAGTTTCATTCTTTTTACGATAGACATAACCAACAGCATCTGCTTCACCACATACTATATCACCTAGTCTTCCAACTAAATCTATAGCCATTTCTATAAGCTCTTCACCATCTTTATTAATCATCTTATCTTTAGTATGACCTATAAGAATAAAATTATCACAAAGATTTTTAAACATGTTTATTACTTTTTTAACTGCTTCTCTTAAGTAGAGATATCCGCTACCATTTGGTAATGTACGAACATCATCTCCCTTATAAGATTTGCCCATTGGTGTCTGACAATACAGAACTTTAGCATATCCTAAACATATTTCTTCGAGTCTAGTAGCATTATCTATAGCAATATATTTATAAGGTTTCTTTCCTGTTGTAGCGATTTCTTCACTGATTGCTCTAGATATATTACCTAAATCTTCAATAGTACGAGCTTGAATAGAGAGAGCTTCTAGAAATTCTGAACCTCCCTCTAAGTCAATTATAAGACAATTATCAAGCTTAGATAATAATGTAGTTTTACCTGATTTTGGTTTACCAAATAGGATTAAAAATCTTGGATTATTAACCTTTGGTTTGTTTTTCTCTTTTGGTAGTATTAACATATTAAAATAGGTTAATACTTTACCTGTGAGATTCTGAAATTATCTGACAAAAACTGAAATTTTACACAATGTAAAGTTATTCGTTATTCATTGTTGAGAATATTGTTAACAGTAGTACTGTTACTAATATTAATAATAACATTTACTATATTATTTTTATCTGCTTTACGATAGTTATTCAAAAACAGACTAGGATTATCAATAGGAATGATTGTATAACCAATTTGAATAAACTTCTGGTAAATACGTACAGGTTGACCCATGTAAGTAAAATCGTAACCACGATCTTCTTCATAGTCTTCCATGATCTTAGCATATTCTGCTAGTCGTTTCAATGCTAAATCAAATTCTGAAATAGCATCATATTGACGCAACTTAAATGCTCGATTTGCGAACGGACATGTAAGTGAATTATCATATGAACATGTCGGTCGATAATATTTTTTATTGAATGCAGAGAAATGTGCATTTCGATTGCATCCAAAACATAGCAAGTCTTCAGGACCTGCATATGATATACTGTATTCCGGATCTTCCGGAGTGTGAATTCCATACCATTTAGCAAACGGTAAGCGGTTTTTAACTTCGTTTAATATACGATTTTTCAAAGAACCCTGAGGGTCAATATTTTGTTTCGGAAGTTTAATTGTAAAACCTTTCATAATCAGCCTTTTTTAATTTGTTTAAATACTACTTTTTGTTCTTCAGCACTTGCAGTATTTGTTTCAATTAGATTGCCATATTGAAGTTCGTTTTCAAATTCTAATATACATGGTTCACCATCTCTTACTTTTAAGAAATGCATATAAACCTTATTTTTTACAGGTAGACGACGTACTCCATATATAGCTAGATTAAGTATCTCTGGTCTGTGAACAGCAATAACAAAATCACTAGCTTGAAATATTGCATCAGATGCTGATAAATCACTTCTCATTGGGAAGTGAGTACTTGGATTATTAATTCTATCAGTACTTTCAATATTACGATTCATCTGTGAAAGCTGTATTATACTAGTGTTAGAAAGTTTTTTCTTCTGTATAAACATTTTCTGTAAATCGACTATTGTACTTCTTTCTCCACCTTCTCCATTTACTAGAAGAACGTGGTCTAATACTACTATTAGCCAACGACCGTTAGCTACAGTATTATGAAAGTAATCTATAGTATTACCTATTTCTTCTACATTACATACTTTATCAACAAAGTATATATTGTATTTCTTAATGGTTTCAGCTGCCGATTCAGCTTTTAACAAGTCTTCATCACTAAGTGTTTCTATTGAACTATACAATTCAGATACAGTTTTCTTAGTTTTATTACTTATTACACGACCAACGTTTCTGTAGTCTACCATCTCTAAACTAAAGTATAATACTACGATATCCTGATCAGGATTAAGATCAATTAAATCCATTACTAACATATTTGCAACTGAGCTCTTCAATGTTGTTATCCTATTAGTTTTTTATCTAATAGTTCTGGAGATTTCTCTCATTGGTTATCGGTTGGTCATTTCCAACCCAGTTCAGCATATTTTTTCACCCACTTATTTCAGTTGGGGTGTCGAACACTCTTGGGAATATTATATTTATTCAATTCCTATGCGTTACGGTGATAGTTAGCCTTCCGCAATCTAACTACTTACCACGGAATTAACTTTTCGGTCTTTTCCGTATTTGCTCGATAATTCTCTATATAATCCCTTATATAGACGGCAAAATTCTTTATATCTTAAATATTTTCTTTCTAAATAGATTTCTGCTCCATTGTATAAAATACTAGATACATAAGCTCCTCTTTTTGCATTAAAAGATAATTCATATACTTTACTACCTTCTCTTTGATAAAGAATATTATCATATTCTAAAGGTAGTTGTTTTTGCATTTCTGATAAAAACTCAGAGGTTCCTAAAGCTTTTATTTGCATTTTATTATGAGTATTATTGCAGTAAGATATAGTACCATCGCCATCAAAATAACCTCTAATAAAACTATATATTAACCAATAATTTGAGAATATAGTTGTGTTTGGAAATTTTAAAGTTAATGATTTTCGTGGAGTACATCCTAAATTATTTAATGTATTCCACATATGTTTATTATTAAACATCAATCTGCAACGTTTAGTTGTATCATCATAACCACTACATTTAACTATCTTTATTTCTTTTTCATAATCAATAGCTTTTGCAAACTTTTTTAAATGTTCAATATCTTCTGCCTTTAATTCAAGACTTATTTTATATCTTCCATTTTTAATTTTGCCTTCTTTTGTAGTATATGATGGTACAGATAAATTACCATCTGCAAATAGAAAACCTAACCAATAAGCTTTCTCTTCTGTATCTATTGTATCAAAATAATTGTAGTTCATATAATTACATATTTAATAATATGTATATAACGTAACTACAATATAAGAGTTAAATAATATTTAAAATATTTAAAATAAAAAGCGCTATTACCACTACCTGATATACCAGCTATAGTAAATATCATATTTGGTTCAATTCCACCAGTGGCTTTATTGAACTTATCCCATCTGGTTTTTAATGATACTATACTATGATTTTTTCTAGCTTTAATGTAGTTTATGGATTTATTTGCTACCTGAGATATTGACTCAAAAGGTAGTATTTTAATGGCATTCTGTTCCGTATTCTCCATAACTTACAGGTGTTTCAGATTCATAACTCATTTGCTCTTCAATAACCTCCCACTCATGTTGAGTGAGCCATTTCCACATCGTCTTCATATAACCAATTTTACCAGTTATCATTTTGTTTTCAATTTCAAATTGAAGACATTGAAGAAGGTGTTCATGCATTGCTTTAGACTTGCCAACAATACGATTATATTCTTTACGACACTTGTTTATATTAGCTCGTAAAAAACCTTTAGTACCATCTGGTCTCATAACATACACTGGAAATACTTCATAGAACTCATCAAACCATGTCTTATCTTGTTTTACACTTGATAATAGTTTTTCTGTAGGACTATAAATTTTATTATCTCCTGAAGTAGTAAAGGAGATAAGGTCATTGTTGATTAACTCTTGTATGTCGTTTTCACTTATTCGGCTGAGAAACTTGTGAACGTCTTGATTATTACTTTGATTATCATTCAATACAAGGGTTAAAAATACTAACTGATTAATTGATATTTCTCCAAAAATATCTAATAATGTTGTATCTAATTCTAGTATCATAATATAGTACTTTATGAACCAGTCTCTTGATACAATATGATAAAAATCTGTTAAAACAGACTTAGTTGTTTTGTTTTTAAGGTTGCTATTATTTTATTAGCTTCTGTTATATAATAATTATAATTTATTTTAGGATCATCTTTTAAATCATCAAAATTGTTTAGTAAAGTAATACCAGATGCTGTTAACATATTCTGATATTTCTTTATTCCATTTTCAATTTTCCATTTGTATAAAAAATATCCATTTGTTGATGCATAAAATCTATTTGTTCTTTGTTGTTTTATACCATTGTATTCAACTGTCCATTGTTTACCTGTTTTTTCAGATATTAAAAATTTAGTAATATCTTTAATAGTTGGAATAAAGTTTTGTGGTTTTATTCCTTCAAGAAAGAATTTTTCTACAGCTAATGGTATAATTGTAGGAGTTAACCCTTTTCCTAAAATAGTTTTAGTTAAAAATGTTCCTTTTTCTTTTATACCATCTTTTTGTTTACCAAAATAATCATTTACAGTTAATTGATAAAAACATTCAAATTCTTCAGTTTCAAATGTTAATTTACTTATTTTTTCAAAGTTTTTAATAATTTGCTGTAATTCATTATATTTAGCTTTTTTAATGCTGTATAAAACACCATCTGTATTTACTTGGTAAATAGTAGCTCCTAATTCTAAAAGCTTCTCACAGAGCATTAAAAGCAGTAATTGACCATTCATTCTAATTTGCAAAACTGCGAATGGAGAATATAACCAACTATATTCATTTTGATAGTTGCCCGTAACAGAGTTTAAAGTTAATTTCTTAGTATCTGCTTCTAATTTTCGTTTAGCTTTTTTAGCATCTATTCTTTCTGTATATACTTTGGTATATATATCTAAAAATACTTCTTTATTTAAATGAGGTGGAATAAAACCGTATTGAATAATTAGACTAGGATATAGTGAATTAGCATCAGAATCTAATAATAATTCGTCTTCTTTTGGAATTATTATTTCAGGTTGATTTATACTGTGTATGCCACCAACTCCAATAGAAATTTCTAAATTATTTAATAAAAATTTTTTATTCCAACCATTTCTACCTGGTAAAACAGTTAAACTTTTCATTTCAGTTAATAAATTCTTAAGTATTTGGTTTTTAAATTCAATATTAGGAAGTATTACGTCTTTCAATGGTATAAAATCCATTGGACTACGTAGTTCTTCTAATTGTTTTTTATCAATTCCTGTTTTAGATATATATTCTTTTTGAAGTATATCTACTCCAATACCTACTCCATCTTTTGAAAGACAGTTTATATGGTAATTATCTTCAATATTTATTCGTAATTGGATATCTTTTTCACATCGTTTGAGTAATTCATAAGTAGATAATACATCGTTTATATTATAATTGACCATATTATCTATTTCTTGTAATGCTAATGGAGATTGCCAATCACAATTAAATTCTTGAACATTTTTATACATCATTGTTACTTGCATTTCTTTTAAAGAAACTCGTAACGCTTTACTATATAACATAGTAAGTAAATCTAATGTTAGAAAATTTTTAGCATATTTCCAACGTTTCCAACTATCAATATTATCTTTGTCTTGTGTAATAATATTTGATAAATTGAATATAGATTTACATATTTTACTATACGTATACTTAGAATTAGAGAAAAACTCAATGCAATAATTTATTATAGGGTTATCATAATGGGTATTATTATAACCTGCAAAATATGCGTCTTCTGTAACGAATAATTTACACATATCTTCAATATTGTTTTTTCTTTCAGAACATTCGTATTTTACTAATTTTTCTGTTTCAGTATTTAGTAAAGTACAATGAAATACGTTTTGAAATACTTCAATATCATAAACATATACTGTTTTTCCTCTTATCTTCATAGCGTATAAATTTGTAGTGATTCTGCTCAGACTCGAACTGAGATTTAAATTTTAGAAGAATTTTGTTCTATCCCTTGAACTACAGAATCTAGAGGCAGGATTCTTTATAGACTATCCTGCTAAAAGTCTCTTCGCTCTACGCTGCTTGCTTTATCTCTGGCAAATGTTTAGCAAAGCATTTCTTTTCTAAAGTTACTCTATCTATAATAGTAATGCATTTATAGTTATCATGTTTAGATAACTTTTTATTTATTTTAGTAACTACTTCAGTAAGTTGTTTAACCGGAAGGTTAGTATAGCTTACTTTAAACTCTTCATTATCATACGTAGATATAACTACTTTATATGGTCTTTGTTTCATATAATGTAGTGTTTTAGACATCTTATGCTCTTGAAGTTGTTTAATTATTTTCTTAATATTCTCTTCGTGAGCTGCTTTGTAAGCTTGTTGTTTAGCAATACTTTCTGCTTTATTGCTACCATATAGATTCTGTACCAATTTATTATGGTAATTAGAATAAGGACGTTCTTCTAATAACTGTTTTTTATCCTTTTTATCAGATATCTGTGTAGGTTTCTTAGGAATACTAGCTATTCCATTTTTTGTTTTATGATACTCTTTACGTGCATTAGTAGCTTCAGGAGTCCATTTATAAGTATATACTTCTCTACTTACTATTTTATCATGACGACGAGTAGTTACAAATTCCTTTGTCATAGGTTTAATATTTTCTGACAAAGATATTCCTTTACTACACATAGATTTATAATCTGAGGATTTAGTTAATCCGTAACGTTTCTGTAAGTTTTGCTGGTATTTAGCATTTTTCTTATTTCTAGTATCTTGATTCATAACAATTGATTTTAATAGTTAAAAACTAAAGGAAGCTGAATAGGTTAATGTTTTAAGATTTCCCGTACGTATTCTCCCTATCGCTTCCTTATTATATTTTAAGCTGCTAAGCACATTGGAGCAGCAGAATCATCAAATTCTGTTTCTTCATTGAACTTAGTAAGTTTCTCTTTTAATTTCAGAATCTCTAAATCGAGTTCTTTTATTCGTGCTTTAACCCAGTTTGAAGTTAAAACTTCAGTCTTATTCAGAGCTTTTTTACCTTTCTTAGACTTAAGAACAGGATTCAAAGTTCGTATACGACTAAGATGTACTTTCATTTCCTGTAATTCACACAGTTTAAATACATCTAATTGATTACAATCAACAGGTAAATCACTGAATTTCTTCAATCCCATATTAATACATAGTATCTTTAATTTAACTATTACTCGTTCATCCGTAAGACCTTTAATAGTTTCATAAAGTTCTTTCAAATCGTAAGTACGTTTATAGTTACGATTTACTACATTTTCAATAGAGATAATATTCCAATACTTAGTAATATCTGCTGATAGTTTATCACGTTTTTCAATAAAATTATTTGCTTTCATATATACTTGATTTTAATAATTTGACAATTAATTAATTATTTTTAGTATATTAGAAAGTCTACCTGTGTAGCTATTAAACTGATCAAGGTTTAATAACTTAAAATATCAGCTATCTTCACAGACCACTGATATACTACAAAAAATTAAGAATTAAGACAGGCAAGATCAAATTCTAGAGCCTCTGTCACATCTCGATATGGCATCCGATTCTTATTCTCTCGGCTTTCCAACACTTAGTTACCTTAGTAACATTATCAGAGGCAGTTTAGTAAGAGTATATACGAACCCAACCAAATGTATATACTCTTACTGGTTTTATGTTGTTTTCAATTATTTTCTACTTAATACGAACCCAACCAAATGTATATATTCGATTATAAATCTCCTTCAACATGTAAATTAACGGGTATTCTTTCATACCCAAAGTCAATACAAGCATTAGCTATCCCAACCATTCTGCGACGCTTGCTATTACCCATATTTTTATCAAAGCCTGGGTCATCTTTTGTAATATCATAGGTCAATTTCAATGGACTGTTTTCATCAAGTAATGTACAATAATACAATAGTAACTCGATTACTTTCTCTTTTTCATCTTTCTTAAGTACTTTGTCAATCGCTTCTGTCAGAAACCCAACCAAACCTGACTTGTCACAATTGTTACTTTCTACACCTGTAATGATAAAAGCTATTCTTTGTACTAAACTAAAAAAGTCTATTACATAATAGGAATTAAACCACTTATTTACCCAACCATATTTGTGGCGTCCTATTAATATAGTTCCATCAGTTCCAACATTTATCTTTTTGCTTCCATCCATCAGCAAATTATTTTGAATACGTGGATCTGACATAATTAGCTTTAACATTTGCAAGTGATATGAATCTATTGGCTTCTTATTTGTTGCCATAGTTTATATACTTAAGAATTGATTACTCGTCAATGCTTTTATAGTAAGCTTCAGTGTCGTCCTTAGTAATTTTGTTGATTTGTTCCAAAGAAGCACCTTGGTTTGCTAACTCATCAATAAAATTGTTAAGATCAGTTAAATTGCTTTGATTTAACTGAGTGACAACTTCAGTTACCATCTTCACATTCCAGAAGAAACTCCGTTCTCCTGTTGCTTCAAATTTCAGAATAGCGTCCTGAACATCCTTCGGACCAGCTTTCAGAATAGTATCTACGTCAGCCCGTAAGTCAAATTGCAATTTTTCATCATTATTGAACATAATGACAATTTTGCCATTTGCTGTCCGCACGATATCTACATTGAATAAATCAACAGTTTCAATCATGTACTTTTTCATAGGATTTGCAAGTACTAGACCTGTCATATCGCCAGCTAGTTTCTTCTTGTAATTCAAATCCAAATTATCACTTACAGGAATAGCTAACCGCCGACCAACTAATGCCCGGCTGTAAGCAATTACTTTAGTACGTAATGATGCTACTTCTTGCTGAGTAAATCCTTCAGGATTCTTAAACACGCTTTCATAATTTTTATCCATAATTTTCTCCTTTCTTGATTCCGTAATTGATTTTACCTACGGAGTTAGTTAATACTATGTTTACTTAAAAAGTTGAGCTATAGAGTTCTTCATATAAGTAGTAGAGTGTCTTATATCTCTCGTTTAAAATTAAACTTCAAATGCTACTTTTGTATTCAAACAATATGAACTCTATAACGTAATTTTGCTAAGATTTGATATTAATCTGAAAAACTATAAAATAAGTCTTCATATTACTAATATTACTACTAGAACGTGATGTTATTACTTCACTCGGCATTCCCCGTAGGACTTTACTCATTAGACAGATGAGTCAGCCGTTCTTCATAAGATTATTAATACTAAACTAAAGAAATATGTAATTCGACATCTGAAAATCGAATGTTATGCTAGTTAATACCTAAAGAGGTACAACGGGACTCCAACGGTAGGAGATTTATACCCATCAAATAACATTATAACTGAAATTATCTGAAAATCGAATGTTATGCTAGTTAATACCTAAAGAGGTACAACGGGACTCCAACGGTAGGAGATTTATACCCATCAAATAACATTATAACTGAAATTATCTGAAAATCGAATGTTATGCTAGTTCCTGATTATTTTAAGAGCCTAACAGTCACTATAGCGTGCTCTTTTCCTGTTATAGTGAGGAGTACTGCATATGCTTTATAACTTACAAATGTTATAATTAGCTATCGGTAATGCTTCTACCGGTTTTATTACTGAGCTGTTTATGTTTCAAAACACCCACTCTATAGCCTTGTTAGTTTACTCTAACTGCTGCGTGTACTTACGACTTTGTTCTTATTCTGCACATAATTCTTAGGATTTCCACCTATCATCCTTTAATGTAAGGAATCAGCGTCACTTTACATATATTGTTGCGCAATATACTTTAGATGGTTCTAATGTCAGCAATTATATCGTACAGTCGAGGGTGGCTCGGATTTACTTTCGTCATCTTATCACTACTCGTCCTAAAACCTACCATTGAACTTCCTCATTAGTTAAGTTAAACATGTTAATTCTCTCGTAATAAAGACTTCCTAAATAGATTTACATTCTGTCACTTCCCGTTAAGACTACTATCTAGTGCAATACACAGATTTTTCTCCGATCTGCTTCGTGTCCGTCTTTTAATGTGTCCGCTTCTCTTCATCCCAGGAGTGGGGCGATGCTCACCTTCACATATACTCTTAAGGATAGAGTATCTCACCTTGTGCAAATTTGATAAAACTCCAGTTATGCTTCTGGATAAGAATAATTTAGTACTTCTAAGCTTTATGTCTTCTACTTAGTATTGAAATAGTGTTATTGCGCACTTCATCCGCTAGTTATCTTTATATTCCTGTTGCAAAGCACTCTAGGTTTATACTCAGATAAGATAACAACTGAGTTTGTTATAATATTACTTGAACTCACATACTCCTCATTTCCTGAAGAGGTCCGTTGCAGGATTCCTTATTTATTAATATTGGATCATTGCTACTCAGCCAAAAGGCACACAATCTACTACTCACTTCGTCACTCTATCCCTCTATACTGGAATGTATAGTAATACAAGCTTAGGATTAGCTATGTACTGATTAACATAACATTATGTATAGGTTTAGACCTAATCCAGATAATCTATCAATATTTTTTCAATAAGTAGTGCTATAATATTATAACTAAGTACCTTCATATATACTATCTCTAAACTTATTAAGTTACAATATAACTGTTTAGATAAGTATAGAACACTATACTGACATTTTTATACGATCTATGTCGTAAAGGGGAGTTTGGAGCTACCCTAGAGCGTTATATGCTCGATAATGTTCAGCACGTGGTCTTGGACACCACGATTTGTTGGGCATCATCGTGTTTATTACTCCTTCTTGATTCAAACTATGATAAGTCTGCGAGTAACTTAAGAGGATTTCGTTCCCCTTGTACGGTTCGATTTTGTAAGCTGCTCCTTACTAATCGCGTCTTCTGTATTCTATCTCCAAACGGTTCTCATAGATACAATAGGGTTGTACACGCTCTCCCTATTTCTTGTTATCTTTTCAGTCTATAGATAGTATATAGACATAACAAGTTATTATACTTTCAGTAATAGTCTATAGTTGTAGCTATACCCTATTCCTACTAATATTCTGTACTATCGTGTTTAAAAGTAATTTCACCATTTACTTTTTATATCCTTTGATTTAGGTATCTCTGGATTACACCATTGTAGCTCTATAACCGCATTGGCTATTCTAGTTGCGGCTCAGATTTCTCTTCTCTGATTGTTTAAGTTTTTTGAGAATATCCGTACAACTGGTTTTATTCTCTTTAACTGATGGCAGTTCTCTTACCTTAATGTATTTAGGTACTTCCTTCTCTACAACAGAAGTTAGATAGATAATACTGTCTTTCTTTTTGATTTCAACATTGATATTTTGTTCTGGGTTGCTTTGTCCATTTAATTTTATAGCGTTATCGTTCAAATTAATATCAATATTAAAGTCTTTTGCCCGAGGTACATCTGTGAACTTCGGAATCACATATTCGTGTGCAGTGGCAGTGTTTGTATAGTTAGTTACAAATCCTACATATCCACCGAAAGCTAGCATTGCTAGCGTAATTAAAACTGTTGGTCTTTTACTCATTTTGATAATGCGTTAAATGTTACTTCTTTGTAGCATACGCAGATTTCTCAACATAGAAAGTAAGAGGATTCAAAGAGGTTGATGTGTACAAGCTAGATACTTTCTGCATTACTTGTTTCAACATCTTGTCATTCATTTCTGCTCCATAAGCAATCCGCAGATTGTTTACAGTCTTTATTGCTGAAATGTGTTTACCTTTAAGATTCAGACCCTTGATTTCCGGATATACAAGTTTGTCTTCATCCTTACCTTCATTATTAGCGGAAGTAATAATACGATTGATCAGATCGTCATTAGTTCCACTAATTAATTGAGAATACCGTTTTGCTTCTTCTTCGTAATTATTGTTTTTTGCAGTTTCATCAGTAATCTTCTTAGCTAAGAATACTTTCACAACATTAGCAACTTGTGCATCGTTGTATGTTGTTAATTGATTCTTAAGCCAAGCATGAGATGCTAAAACTGACAAATTACCTGTTAGATTACCCCAAATAGCATTTGCACAACCTTCAAGCAATGTAGCATTCCGTCCTGCTTCTTTCATCTTAAGCAATACAGTTGCTAATACTTGTGCTGGTTCTGCATTTTTATCAAGCTTATAGGCTTCTCGTGCAAATTCAATCATATTTGCTACGTTCTTACCTATACCTCCTGATTTCTGCTTGTGCCGCATGTTCATAATAGTACACATTGCTGCTACTTTCTGTTCATCGGTAACACATTCTTCGGGTTTTGGCATTTCCTGAGTTTGCGGAACTTTAGCATCTTGTTCTAAAGCTTTCTGCATTTCAGGATTTGTCTTTGCGACAGCATCTTTGAAGTTAATCTCAAGCTGTCCATCAGATGTTTTGCTAGGAAGCAAATTAACACCGAGGAACAAAGAAGCTGTTTCATTCAAATATGCAAACATTTCTTCGTTCACAGTAAAACCTTGTTCTTTTGCATCATTCTTGAACTGGTCGTTCCATTTCTGAATTAATACAAACATCATAAGGTCTGCCTGTTTTCCTGTTGCTTGATACATTACCCGATCGTCTTTAATCTCTTCACGGCGTTTCAGAATTGCATTCATCAAATCTACTGAGTGATTTGCATCAATTCTGTCACTGTTTTGAGTTACGATATTAGGCGCAGGAGCTGCTGCTGGTTTAATAGTTGGAGCACTGCTGATGTCAATTTCTTCAGCTTCTACTTCTTCTATTTTTTCCTTCTTTGGCTTCTGCTGTTTAGGTTTCTTTTCAGTAGGTGTAGATTTAGGATCTTCCTTCTTTGGCTCCTCAACTGGCTTAGTTTCAGGAACTTCAGCAGGAATAGGATTCTTAATTCCTTCCTTAATCCGTTTAACGTCAATTCCGTCTCCCTCCTTTACATTAGATACTGGGAAGAGAACACTAGTAGTTTCACTAGTTTCATTGTTCTTCCACTCGGCTTTGATATTTTCAATGCCTTTACTGTCTTTCTCAATCTTAAGAGAAAGTAGACTCATATACGGTGATTTTGTGCACAATATATGAGTTTCATATGCTGATTTACCCATTGGAGTCTGATAAACACCGCCTTTCTTCTTTTCTTCAGCAGGTTTTTCTTCAACTTTCTTTTCTACTGGTTTAGGATCTTCTACTTTTGTTTCTTCTACTTTAGCTTTAGATTCTACGGCTTCTTTAGCCTTCTTTAAAGCTTCTAAATTTCTTGCTGCTTTTGCACTTGGAGTCTTTCCGCCTTTATTCTTTTTACTCATATTGATTATGATTACGCTGCCTTTCTTCAGCTTTACTTAAATAAATTAATAACTTAACAATTAAATACACTTAAATTATAAATTAAGTATAGTCAACTGTCATCTTCTATCTCTGCATTATTAGGCATAGTAGGTATTTTATCTCTATCAGTTGTTACTAATGTCTCACCTCCGTCTTCCTGACCCATTTCATAAGATTGGTTATCTACTGTCCCTACAAAAGCAGTAGAACCTTGAGATGTGGGATTAGGAGCCATAGTAACAACTAACTCTTGAGAAGGAGTATTAGAGGTATTTGCAACTACCTTTTTTACTCCAGTACCTACAACAAAGCCTAGTAAAAGTACGCATACTAAGAATACGTACAATCCAGCACTTTTACACATTCTAGAAATGATAAAAGATGCTATTGCTCCTAAAAGGAGTAAACAAAAACTAGTCATAATTGTTGAAAGTATTTGTTAATAATCTGTTTTCTGTTTAAGTTTTTGTCTTGCTTTGTTTAAATCACCTTTTACAGCTAATTCATTCATTGCAAGCTCTTTAGCTATTTCTTTATAAGATAAGCCATCTATACGAGCATTGATTAAATCTCTATATTTCTTTTTTAAAGTAGGTATAGCTTGTAAGACTATATCTAATTTTTCCTTTAGAATTAAATTTTCTTCAGGACTTTTCTCTAAATCAGATAGTTGAATAGGACTTTCATCTTCATCAACATAGTTATTTAATTGCTCTTTTTTATTTCTACGTATATAATCAATTGATGCATTTACAGCAATTGTTTTTAACCACATTTCAAATGAAATATGATTTACATAAGTAGAAAGTTTCTCATAAGCTTTAGTGAATACTATAGATGTTAAATCATCAGCGACATCAGTATTTTTTACTACATTAAGTATAGTATACCAAATATTCGATTTATATCTATAATATAATTCACTAAATGCTTTTTGAGAACCTTTTTTAGCTTGCTCTATGAGATCAATAATTTCTTGCGTCATATAAAGCTAAATTAGGATTTAGTGAGTTATAGTTAACCCAATAACTATAACCCTTAAAATCAGAAGGGAAGTTTTATGATCTCTCTGCAATAATAATTATTTATTGCAAAACATCTCTTATAAAATACTTCAGAAATGTGTTCTCGCCATTCTTCTTTCTCTTCTTCATTGAGAGGATATGCCATCTTTAATGACATATTAATAGCAATCCTTATTCTTACTAATCTAGTGTTAAAGTTTATTATTTTATCTTCTAATAGATTATTAAGAATATCCATCCATAGTCTTCTATTTATCCACTTATTGATACTTAGACAAGTTATACTAGTAGCTAATTTTAGTCTTAGATTAGGTGGTATATTTACCCAATCTTCTAATACACTATCAGCGTATCCTAATACCTTTGTATCATAGTTAGCTGTTGATATAATCTTATCTAAAGTAAACCTATAAGGTTCCTCTAATTCAGCATTGAGTGCTTTAATAAGTCTCTTAAAATCGCTCATTATGGTTCTCTGTTAAGTGCTTTACATACTACAGTGAATATATAATTAGCTTGAGACATTTTTAGATTGTATTTCTTCTTTAAATGCAATCTAGTTCTTACTTTAGCCTGTTCTGTACCATATAATGGTAAAGCTGTTCTATAATAAGAAATACCTTCTTCGATAATCTTATCTTTTCTAGAATCTTCACCTATACCTTCAAGAGTTTGTAAATCTCCTATACCAACTCCATCAATTACTTCAGTAATAGACGGCAATGCAAATGTATACTTTTCAGGATACATCATAATATCTACTACTTCAGGGCTGTCTTTAGTAAGATCTTTTGCTTTTCCGTTCTGTTTAAAGTAATTAAGATCTATTGCACCAATTACTTCTAATAACGGTTCTACTCCACTTAAAAGGAGTAATACATTAGTTTCTGGACCTTGTGCGATCCACATACCTGCTTTTAACATAATCCTTTTGTTTTAAGTATTTTGATAAATTCATTTTTGAATCTCTTTACTACAACAGCTGCATCCATTGGACTAATATTAAATTCAGAAGCTACTTTTTTTCTAAATTCCATTTCTCCGTTACACTGTTGCATTACTTCTTGTAATTTTTCTCGCTCTCCTGGTTCAGTCCAGCGAACATATTGAACAATTTCCATGTTAATTCATTTGATGTTCAAGATCTTTAATTTTATTATGGATGCCTACCCAATATAACAAGCCTTCTTTACTCTTTTCAGCTTGAAACATTTCATAGATTTTGCATCTATTGAATCCGACTGTAATGTTATGTACACCACGTCGCCAACCTCTACCTCCCTTCATTACTGATGGAGTTGATTCATATACATACTCAATGAACGCAGTAAGTTTACGTTCTCTTGTAAGAACAATTTCCCAAGTCTTAGGCAATTTATTCCTAATAAAACCTCTTAAGCCTTTTTTATTCATGTTTATATTTAAATATTTTTGAATTATCTCCAAATTCAAATTTAATCGTATAGATACCGTTTCATCTGCAAAATGTTTTTAAGTATTGTTCATAATGTTTCTTTTCGTTTATTGAAGCTAAAGAGTCTAATTGATTATAATTCTTTTTAGTTAAAGTAAAATCATAATCTAATAATGCTTCTTTCAGATTGTAAAATACATTATAATCAAACAAATCTTGGTCAGTTATCTTAATTTGTTCAATGAGACCTGTTTCAAATATAGCTAGTAATCTTAGAATATATTTATTATTCTTTTTAACTGCTAGTCATAAACCTTTACTTCCTTTACTATAATCTAAAGGAATGATTGCTGTTTTGTTATAATCTGTTTTCATACTCTAAAATTTGTTTTATAATACTTTTTAATGATTCTTACAGCTTCGTCAAATTCTTCTTTATTATCAAAAACATTACAAAAGGTGTAGTTATTCTTGTTTAAGAATATAGGATGAAAATAAGCTACAAAGAATGTTTTAAATAATCTACTCTTTTTAATAGGAATTAAATTATCTAAAGTAATATCACTAGTTATATTTACTACCCAAGCTATATTTAGTTCTGCATCTATTTTATAGATTACTCCATAATGTTCACATGGACCTATTTTAGCTTTTATAACATCATACTTTTGTAAAGGTATTTGATCTACACCTTGCCCTAGTATTTCTGTAGGAAGTACTACAGTGCTTTTATCAATTTTAACTGGTTTAGTTGGTTCATCTTCAAATGTACTATTAATAAATTCATTTACTAATAGTACTGCTTCTGAAATTTTGCATTCATCGGTAGTTTTTAACTTAGTTGTTATTTTACATCTCATTGAATTTAAAAAATCCATTTTCTCCTTAGGAGATTTACTTTTTAATAGTTGATCTATATCCATATTCTTACTTTTTGTTTTTAATTTTGATAATTTGTAATACTAATAGGACTCGAACCTATAACTCAACCTTATCAGTGTTGTGATGTTACCCGTTACATCCATAGTATTCCTTTTATTATATTTGTTTACGGAGCGGGATTCGAACCCGCACCCTTCAGTATTGTCTACCTGTGTCTATCCATTTGCACGATCCGTAACCTGCTTTTTACGACATTAGCTTAGCCGTTGACTTATCGTATCACGCTGCGATACGAGTATAGTCTGTTACAAAAGATTCGTCATTTCTGACGTTATTGACCTATTCATTACTGTTTCTGCCAATCAATACATATATACCCCCTTATTATTATTTTATAGTGGAGGTAGAGTCGGCGAAGACTCGTCTTGCTCAGGCATATAATGACCTAACAGTCAATAGTAGCATAGAGAACGATCAAGCTCTCTATACTTAATAAGGTAATTCTAAAGTAATAGTATATACTGTTGATTACGAGCATAAAAGCATTAAATCTAGTATATAACAGCATAAAGCTTCTATTACTTTAGAATTTAAAGATCTTTGACAGAATACATATTATACCAAGTGCTCATCTAGCAAGCTAGAGACTCGATTGAAATATAGACATATAAGTACTATATGTATATGTATTTTGATATACTTACTGTTTTTCGTCTATGAGACTATCCTTTATTTTATCAGCATAAAAGCATTTAAATAAAGAATGATCTATTTATAGCACATGATCAGTAGGCATAATATCCTATTACTAGCATAAAAGCATTGAATAGAACTGTCAATTCAGTTCATTTTGCCTGAACTCCTTAATGCGACAATGCGACTTATACAGTTTGCAGGGCTTACTTTTACTCTATTTAGCATAAAAGCATTTAGAGTTTGGATGTTGATTAAAGATAGATGTTTTCGTATCTTGAACCAAAGACTTCTTCTTTCGCTTTTACAATAGATTCGTCTTTCTTTTCTGTAAGTTCTAAATACTGTTTGTCCCAAGCTTTGTAATCGCCGGTAGCTTCAAATTCAGCTTGAGCTTTCTTCAGACTTTCAGAAAAATCTTTCATAATGTTTTTGTGTTTTGATGCAAAACGTCCGTATCTTTCAGCTCTAGAAACAGCCTTTTCACAGTCCTGAATTCTACGTTTTACCTCACGAGAATCACGTTCAAGTTGTTCCTGTTGAATCTGTTTCTTTGCTTCAGTAACTGCTGATGCTTCAACTTTGCCGTCTTTTTCTTCTTGCTTTTTCATTCCGGCTTCAAAGTTGTATGCTCCATCAGTTGCTTTGTTACGTAACATTGCTATACCTAACACAATTGCTGTTAAATTCATAAAATTCTTCATAATTCTTGATTTTTTTAATTGTTAATAATTGATTTATTTAAGTGAATGAATTAATTCAAAATATCATAGATATCATTCCTTTCTTCTACAATATCTATTTGTATCTGAATAATGATATCTATTAATTCTTCCTTTGTTTTCTTTTCTAATTCTTCTTTTGTCCACATAATAATAAAGAAATAGAAAGTTATACTATCTATTTGTACGCCTTATTTGATAGCTAGCCCTTTTCCTTCTCCTGACCTTAAATAAGGTTGACCGTTGTATAGTCCGTAGGTATTAATCACCTTTAGGGGTCTGGCGTTATAACCTTCTCTGTTGATTGGATTCTATCATAATTACTTAATTAGTAATTCTTAATTAGACAATAGCTCTTTCCCTTTTATACGGTTGCATTTTAGAATGTTTAGCCTTTTTCTTAGACTGATATTCTGCTACTTTTCCTGATTGTTTAGAACCTGGAAAATGAGATTCTTTATAGGTCTTTCCCATAGCTTATAACACTCTAATAGCTTGCATTAAAAGATCAAAGATATAAGCACATCCTTTTTTGTTAAGATATGCAATTGTAACCTCTTTTTCGTCCAACATCATTTCAATTTGAGTTCTAGTTAATTTACCATCTTCAATCAATTTCCAGAAATTGGCATTGATTGCAGCAATATTCATTAAACCAGCAGCAGTACATACTGTGATAACATCTTTTAAGATAGCTTCGATTGCTTGTACATTTGAAGTAGTAGTAGCGAATTTACTTGTTTCAAGTATTTCCGTATGTACTTCTTGTAGACCAAGTTTCTTAGCCATAAGAGCTACAGCTGTTACAATACTCTCCTGATTAATTGATGCAGGAATTCCAATAATTACAAAGTTTAAAGATTTCATTTGATATGAATTTAAAGTTGTTTATAAATTTCTTGACTATAGTACTTACCGCATCTTTCACAGTAAGTTCTATTAGTAATAGGAATATTTAATTCATTGTTATTAGGCTCATTTTTCCATTTATGCCCATGAATCAAACATTGTGAACGTAATGCAACTTCTTTTTGCCGTTTAGGATTACTTAATAATTCTATTTCAGCAAGTCGTTTAATGTTACTCTGATAGGCTTTTAGCTTTCTGTAACTGCTAACTTTTAGCTTAATTTTCTTAAAAATATTCATTCTTACATATTTAATAGTTTTAATTATACAACATTTTGAGGACGTCCAGCTGCAACTGGAAGGTTTTTATCAATCTTAATTATATATTAACACACATTTTTACTATACGCTTACAGTAAATGAAGAAGGCATGTAACAGTTTATACAATATATTGCAGTATATTGCAGGCTCGACGATTCACATCGTTGTGTAACTTCTACACTAATACAGCTTAATTGAAATACTAATTAAAATGACTCTCACTTAGTTTTAACTCATAAGCAGATATAGCTGTCAAACTAATCTTATTGGAGTACATGATTTTAACGTCTGCACTAATACTCGATGGTTGCCTTGTCTAACTACAGCATGAGTTAGGTGGACATCTAAGATATAAGCCCCACATGTTTGTCACTGATTCTCACAGTAAAAACGATTACTTCTATCTTCACAGACTGAAGTAACCTTATTTAATTTAATAGTTAACGGCTTCATGAATTGTATCACTATTAAGTTGTGGTAATGAGGACCTTGGCATACTATCTGGTATATATTCTTTTTGTATATCCATACTCCTCTTTATTAATTTATCATAAAAGTCTTTGTTACTAATATAAATAGAAACAATTTCATGATTTGATAAATCTGTACCTTTAGTTACAAGTATTTGAGTTAGTACTTGTTCTGGCATAACCAGAAATACACTATCTACATACTTGTCTAATCTCATGTTTTCACGCCACTGTAACACTTCTTGCACTGTTGGTGCGATTGTTTGTTCAATTGTATCCGTTTCAGGGATTTGCTTTTCTCTTGGATGAGGTTTTGCACAACTGATAAAAATTGCTAATGCTACTATTACTGCAATTAGCCATAATACATGTTTACTTTTCATTTTTGATAAATATTTTTTATTTGTTTAACATTGAGTAGATTTCTTCTACTGATTCTCTTGCTTCAAGAACTAGATTTTCTCCGTCACGAATCAGAATATAGATAGAAGATCCTTCTGGATATTCTTCTGATGGCATAACTGAAGAAATATTATCTACTCTTACAGCAGCAGGTTTTCCTTTACTCTCATTGTCATGTAATAATAAAAATTTACTCATTTTGATAATGTTTTAAGTTAATACTAAGTATATAAATGCTATTAATATTGCATCTATTACAATTAATACTCTTGTTACTGGATGTGTTTCATACCAGTTTTCAAATTTATTCCACCATATATCTGCTAAATCAGCTTGGTTTGATTTCTTTGTATCCATCGTCTTTATCTTTATATCCACTACCAAGTGTATATACAAAAGATAATACGCAGAATATAAATAGTGCGATTATCACTACTTTAGAGTAATACCAATAATTCCAGTAATCGGTATATAACAGTCCGTACACTTCTTCATCAAAGAAATATATTCCTTGATGTTCAATAATCATCACAGCTGCAAATAATGCAGTTATGAGTCCAAATAAAAAATACATTAACTTTTGCATAATAATTATTTATTGATTAAATACTATTTGCTACAAATACTATTGTTACTACTATTGCTAATAATATTAGTAAGTATACTAATAATCTGATAGTAATAACAATGCGCCAGAATCGTTCATTTCCCATATACTTTTATACTTATTGTTAAGTTTTTGCCAAAAATGATGTCCTTCTTTTGTATGTACCCATATAAGTGTACATTCAATCGCTGTATCAGGAGCTCTTAATTTTGTATAAAATGATTCTAGGTTTATTTTATTATCGTGAGCATATTTACTACTGCCGTCTAAAAAGCTATCTAATACTTTTTCTTTAATAAGAAAAGTAAGTAACGAATAAGGCATATTAAATAATATTTGCCTTCTGACTTTTTGTTGTTCTGTTAACTTTTTCATTGATTGAATTGTACCTTTTTATGAATTTTAAATATTACTTCAGTATCACTCTTAACTTCAATAGTAAAGTAAGGAGATGATCTACTATTTAGTCTTCGTTTAATATATTTAACTACATAATCTGTAGTTAATATTTCAAATTGAAGAAAACTACGCCATTTGCCAGTTTTACCTATGTGTAGTTTTAAGTTCTTACGATCAATATTAGTAACAGGATTAACACTACTTTGATTACTAGCTGACTTAGTTACTACTAAATCACCTATTCTAAGATTCTGAAATTGTTCTAGTGTCATTTCATATTTTTAGTTTGTTTGATTAAACATATAAAGGAGATAGCTAATACTATCTCCTACTATTTACGCATAGTTACGTTGCCACTCTTTGTTCATCTAGTGACAGATGCTCAGAACTATTTTCAAATCTAAAATAGTGAAAAACTTCTTCATACTGAGTTTAGATAGTGCTTACACGTTTGTATCACACACTACAATGATACTAATACTACATGTAGTTGGCTCTGCATTTACAGGCTTGCCACTGTCTATGGCTGCATTACTATTGTAGTATAAATAACTCTAAGTTAGTTTGAATACATCTTGCTAAGAGTTCATACTTTCTGATAAAGTGTTTTCTTGTTTTCATATTATTTTAATTTTAAGTTAATAATCTGTTTAAAAACACTACTATCTTCACAGACTGTAGTGTATGGTTAAGTAATAATAAAGTAAAGGATAGTATGGCTGTATCCTTATCTCTTTTTAGTCTCTTTTCAAAATGTAATCAGCTTCTGGAATAATACAGTAATCACAAATAAGTGTAGAATTAATTTCATAGCACTCTGTAATAGGAACTTCATCTATTGGGTCCATTTCAGTAACAATTTGAACTTCAACAGATATTAATCTATTTTGTGAATATAAAAAATAGATTTCTGTATTATTATCTTTAGGCAATACATTTACTATATAAGCTAAAGTTGTAATACCTTCGGCAGGATAATAATAAATTACTTCTCCTTGATTTCCTAATCTTTGCATTGTCCGTAACATAGGCATTTAGTTTTGTTAATAAATAATATTTTACTATATATTTATTGATTAAATGAAATTTGAAAGTTGCTATAATGATGACTCAATTGGTTTGAAACGGTAAACCATAGCTCCCACAGTTAAACTGCAAGAGCTATATATTAGGTTTACTCGTCATCTCCTTCGTCGTCAGTTTGTTGATTTTTTTCAGATTCTGAGACAGGATTACTAACACTTTCATTAGCTTCTGGTTTGTTTACACGTTTCTCATACCAATATGAGCCGTTGGCAATGTTTGCATTTGC
>ENA-OPNH01000250-OPNH01000250.1-human-gut-metagenome-genome-assembly--contig:-NODE-250-length-56511-cov-6.752976_pt1 | contig 56511 bp, 36 predicted proteins | sample MGYA00241537_ERZ501771 | MGnify/ENA primary metagenome ERZ501771 (study PRJEB25962, sample SAMEA2042608) | human gut metagenome | biome: human gut; feature: human-associated habitat; material: faeces...
AACACAACCAAAACCTGGTATGACAAGGAGGGAATACCATCTACGGACAATCCTGTAGTGGAGAACTTCTCGTCCGGGGATGATTGTATCAAGAATTATATCCTTAAACCCAATGTAATGCAGGAGCAAGAACAAGGAGACAACTTCTATTACAACTTGTGGAGTTCCAACAATACTGAAATTTCTACCAACAACAATCCTGTCATCAAGACTATTTACGATCCGTGTCCTGTTGGTTTTAAACTTCCTGCCAGCAACGCTTTCACGGGATTTACAACATCAGGCTTGTATGTATTATCTCCCAAAGAAATTAACGGCACTTGGGACAATTCTAAAAAAGGTTGGAATTTTTATACGGATTTCTCACAAAACCAGACTATCTTCTTCCCTGCGTCAGGGTGGCGTAGTCATTCCAATGGCGAAATGAACAACGTTGGCGAGGACGTTTACTATTGGTCGTCAGTTCCATACGCCCATGACGCTGGTCGTAGTCTGTGGTTCAACTCGTTGCACGTAAATCCGTGGGGTAGTAGCAATCGATCGTGCGGGAATGGGGTTCGTCCCAACCAAGATGATTTATAAATCCCCATGAAAGTTTTCATGGCATACCTCATATTATAACCATAAAAAAGTGAATAAAAAAGCCGAGTAGTGAACTATGTTCTCCACTTCGGCTTTTCCTTATCTATAATCTACCAAACCTTTCGACTTCCTTTTTCAACTGCTCGGACCGTCATTGAATAGCCTTACACGCTCCAACGCATCCGCCTGTTTCTTACTGCAATATTCAAAATTTATTACTGAATCGATTAGGTTTCGGATAAAACAGCTATCCCTCTGCCTATTGAATTTGATTTCCAGCATATCAAAGGCTCTCCCTCTATTTCCCCCACATCAACAGATAACGGTATTTTACATCATTATCCTGCACTTGTTGCATCCACTGCGGGTTTCCCACTTTTTATCACTAACTTTATAGGCAAAATCCCTCTGAAGAGAATTGCCAATGACACGATCAGAAAATACTCGGAATGGAAAATATATGGGAGAGGATAAAAGTAGATATCATACTATAGACGAATATATTACAATATGATCTGATCTCTGATTTTTTTGCTATATTTGCAAAGTATTGTATAACATTTAAAAATATGACCATGGAAAAAACATTTGCACAAATCAGTGAATTGTTTGATCAATTTTCAAAAGATGTCAGCCTCCAGGTAGAAAAAGGAAACAAAGCTGCCGGAACCCGTGCCCGCAAAGCATCACTCGAACTTGAAAAACTCCTCAAACGTTTCAGAAAAGAGTCACTTGAGGCCTCGAAGTAATTTTTACTCTGGCTCCAGCAGTATGGAAATGGCGGCATAGCGTGTACCATATCGAAAAAGCCTCTTCGTTTCACACCGGGGAGACTTTATTGATTGTGATAAAACTAATGTCAATTATGTAAAATTTCTATTTCGCTTCTGGAAAAAACGACTCTACTTTTGTGTATCTGTTGCATTCCGCGGATGTGTAGTCGGCAATTCCGCCTTAACTAATTCTGATAATACGTTCGGCCGGTATTCCATATCGTTCCTGTTCTGCACTAACAAAACAAGCCCTTGATATACTCAAAGAATCGTTGACACTTGATGTACCAGTAGAACTGTCGGCAGCATCAGTTACTCTTACGGGTAAACTGTATTATTTCTCTACACGGGTCAGCTTGTCAAGATTAAGCTTCTGTGAGGTATCCTTCAGATGCGCCATATTGAGAGCAAAAAAGAAATAGATAGGTGCACTGATACATTCCCCATCAGCGTATGAGAAAAACGGTGGAACCCATAGCGAGGGTGTCCTGATAGCCAGACTGCATATTTTGGGAAGCCGTATAATTACATGATGGCTTTCCACTCTCAGACTGAAAGGTTGTCGTGTCAAGAAGTGATGAACCGCCCCAATAGCTATGCTTCAGCCTTCCACGAAGTGAGTTTAAATCGATGTAAATATCATTTAACATGTGGTTATACTGCATTTGTTAAAAATATTAAAAAAACAATAAGTTACAATATACCATAGGGGGGTATTTTTTATTTATCCGAACACAAAGTTATGCTCCAAAAATAAAATGTCAAGGCTGAAATGAATTATGAAGAAAATCTGCCTTTCTCGTTCTTCAAAAGTGTATTTCTTTCAAAAGTCTTGCCTTATTCATTCTTTCCGCAGTAAGGGTATTTATCGAATAAAAAAGAGAAAAAATATGCATTGGATTTCAAATATATTACTTACTTTGGGCGTGAGCTATTTGATAATATAGCACCGCAAATCGCTGAAACACGCACGGTTGCTAACTAGTTACTTCTATTTTTCAAAAAAACTCAGTGAAAGGCGAGTAATGCCGTTTCTGCGTTCTGAAACTACCTTCAAGCCTGGTGGCTCTTTCCCTTGAGAATTCACTCCTGAGAACCTTTCTCAACGCTTCGTCCTTCGTGGTCCTTCCCTTACGCACAAAGGAGATCGATATTCCATATTTTGTATAGCCCCCCTGTTAGCATTGTTGGCGTATATAGAATCGGCGACAACACATCTTACCCTCACGTTCATCAGCTTCTGTTGCATGCGAATACAGTCCTTCAGGCGTATGAATACCTTGAAAGAAATGTGCTCGATGAACGAGATACCGTCTATTTGTATATTGTTGATCTTCGCATCAAACTCGACCGCCTTTTTCTCCTTGCCCCTTACGATGGGATGTAATAATGGCGGTCGATGCTGACAATGCAGTCGCAGATCTTCCGGTCCTCAAACATCTCCTTTTCCTGTACAAAGACTTTCCTGATTATGGAAAGTCGTTTCTGATAATCCTGTGTGTATCTGAGTATGACCCCGTACTCCCTATGGATGTCATCCCTCTGTATGAGGAACTTTTCCGGGAGTTTGACTATGCGGTGCTGAGGATCCCTGAAGCCTTCCTTTTCCACTTCTTACAGTAGGACAGATAAGCTGTCAAGACATCCGTGTATTTGTTACGCAGACGTCTTATGCCGAGGTCTCTGCATTGCATGCAGAGTATCGGTATAGCCATTCAATACTTTTCCAAAAGAGCTTCATGTCCGTGAGAAAACGCATATGGCTTTCATAACACGTAGCATCAGTCACGCACACGTGAAGGTTCTCAAGATAAGACTTCAGTGTGAGGCAAGAATCCTCTGAAGCGAGTCGATATCAAGACAGGATGCTATCTCATTGCGGATAATGCTGACTATTTTGTTGTTCGTCACAGGGCAAAACAGATCTGTCATGCTGCAGCAGAACAGATCCCGTTAAAATGTTCCACCAGCAGCCTGTCAGAGAATCCGGTATATGCCTTCAGTACCATAAAGGCTATCTTTGCAAAAAGACTGAAACAGTTCCTGCATCCCAAGCCTGCTGTGACAGACCGCTTTTGCTATACTGTCAAATAGAATACGGAATGAAGCTGCCAGTTCACTCTCATTAAACACCCATGCGGTATTTTTCCAGAATATCGAATACTGGGAAACCCAAAGTAGGTTGCATTTCTGAAATATTTTGTATCTTAATCATATATCATGTTTAGATATTTCTTCCGTTTTTAGCGACTAAACCTTATTTTCGGGAGAATACCTAAAGATACAAAAAAGCCAACTAATTCACAATACTTCTAAGTATGAATTAGTTGGCTAATTTTATACTATTGGCTGAATATCCCTTTATAGATATTGTTTGGAGAGAGCTTAGAATTCACTCTCTTTTCGAAATATACACTATATAAATTAAAAATTTCCAACATTAACTTTATCCCACCATACACGTGTTCCACCTATATCACCAGAGAACTTAGTACTTGAATTTTCCTTATTCAACAATTCAATACCCTTCTGCATTTCAGCATTATTGGTATTGATTTCAATTGAAGAATAAATCAAACGACGAATCTGTTCGTCGGTATCGATAGTACCATTACTGCTGTTTACACGATTCGGGAACAACTTTGGATAACCTGTACGACGATATTCAGCCCATGCTTCAGTAGACAACGGAAAGTTAGCAATCCATTTCTGAGTGATGATACGCTGTAGCTTTTCTTCGTTACTAGCAGCTTCGTCCCATTTAACAGAAACTTTATTCATCGCTTTAATACTATTTTCTGCATTTATAGGGTCCACAAAATCGTTCTGTGTAGTCGTACCATTCACATAAGTATCAATTTCTTCATCAGAAATTGCAGAAACACCGGCAAATACACCTTTGTATTTCAATTCATTTTTGATAGAGATACGAATACCTTCTTCATACAAATCTTTTACATTTCCACCCATATCCCAACCACGCAAAGCGCCTTCTGCACGTAAGAAATAAGCTTCAGCTACTTTTAACACAGGGAATGGAGTTGAGTAAGAACATACAACACCTGAAAAATTACCGAACTGACTGGGCTTATTAGGCAAGTTGCACCCTCCACGGATACCTAAATACCTTGTACCCCTAGAGATAGTAGAGCCGTCAGCACAAGTAACTTCGTTTGTATTCATTGTTATATACAATGGCAGACGCGGGTCCTTATAACCCTCCATAATAGTCACCAGATTTGCATTAATACCGCAATCGCCCCATTCAAACATACGGGTCAACTCGTTGCTTAAACCATGATCAATTACAATGTCCTTGTCAGCAGAAGTTAATATACCGCCCTGAACAGCCTCTTCCGCTTTCTGTTTTGCCAACATGGGATTTGCCTTGACGATACGCATGGCAAAACGCAATTTAAATTGATTAGCTACACGAATCCACAGTTCTTTATTTCCCTGACACCAGTAGTCAAAAGCCTGCATATCCTCTGCTGAAGAAGAACCATTCTGAAAACCGTTGATAGCCTCATCCAGCAAAGTAAACAAATCGTTATAAATACTCTCCTGGGTATCATAAGCAAAACTCACAGTATTACCTTCTAATACAGAACGATAAGCAACAGGCCCATACGCATCAGTCATTGTTGACAAAGCGTAGGCCTGTACCACACGCATAACAGCAGCATAATCAGGTAATCCCTTTTCTTCACAAGCTTGAATCAAGCGGCGTGAATTGTTGAAAAGATGTAAATGGAAATTTTCATACATACCACCACAGAAACCACGGTTCAAATTATAATCCGCATTACCATTGCCACTGAAGTTGTGAGGAGTCATGAAATATCCACCAAACAGGTCAATACTTAAATTTGTCCAGAATTGGAACATATTTTGCTGAGGAGCATATACATACGTAAGTGGTTCGATAAACTGAGCAGCAAACGGCATTTCATCGGGATTCACTTCATACTTATTAGTATTCAATTCCTCAAAATTGTCAGTACAACCAACAAACGTAGAATCTGCTGCCAAGGTTAATGTAGATGCTAGTATATATTTCAATATTTTATTTCTTTTCATATAATGCATTTTTTAGAAATTAAGTTTTAAATTCAAACCAAAGCTACGAGAAGACGGTAAAGCAAACATATCAGACCCTTGCCAACCATTACCAGTACCTACTGACACATCCGGATCCATTGGAGCATCTTTATAGAAGAAGAATAAATTACGAGTAATCAAAGATGCACTCAAATTCTTGCCTAAACCAAACAAATTTCGGAAAGTATAACCGAATGACAACTCACGCAAACGAATATTTGTTGCATCATAAACATACAATTCATTTGCATATTGAGAGTTAAAGTTCGTAGCACCAACCGTAGAATAGAATTTCTGAGGATCAAATGTCACACCCTCAAATACAACTTGACCAACATCACGAGCGGCACCTGAACGTTCTGAAACGCCCCAGCCATCCAATGTTGCTTCTGTCATTGACATTACTTTACCTCCAAACTTTGCATCAATCAAAAAAGACAAAGTAAAATCTTTATAATGGAATGTATTAGCCCAACCCATATTGACTTTAGCGTTCATATCGCCAACATACTTCAAATCAGAAATACCGTCACCTCCTAATTGCGGAGCTCCATTTTCTACGATAGGTCTTCCCGCATCATCACGCTTAATTTGGCGAACATACAAGTCACTGTAGTGACCACCCTCTTTCAATATAATCTTACCTCCACCAAAATCTGACAAAGTCAAGCCTTCAGACAACTCTTCAACCAACTCCTTAATTTCATTTGTATTATAAGAGAAGTTGTAATTTGTACTCCAGCTAAATTTATCATTAAACTGATGGTGCCATCCTAATGCAATTTCAAAGCCCTGATTCTGTACATTACCAGCGTTTACGTAACGCTGTCTCAATCCTGTTTCCCAAGGAGCGTCAATTGCAAAAAACTGGTTCTTTGTATTGGTCTTATAGTAAGTCATATTCACCTCCAAACGGTTCTGAAAAAATGCACCATCAAAACCAACTTCCAATGAGTTTGTCTTTTCAGGTTTCAATGTTTTAAACGGAGCTTTCTCTGGCGGAGTCAGAGAACCTTGATCTTTCAAGGTGTAACGCAAGTTACTCATAAATACAGGCACATCATTACCTACAATAGAATAAGAAGCACGTAACTTAAATAAATCTACATTCTTACCAAAATCAATAAAACGATTTAACAGTGCACTTGCCCCAACTGACGGATAGAAAAAAGAAACACCTTCTGTAAATGCCAATGCTGAAGACCAGTCATTACGAGCTGTTACATCCAAGAACAAACCCTCTTTATAACCGAACTGAGCTGTAGCAAAGATTGAATTCAATCTTTTTTCTTTCAAAGATTCAGTTGTACTCATTCGATAATAGTTGTTTGGTGCAAAAATATTTGGATAATAAGCATTACCTGTCGGCTTCCCGTCAATTACCTGGAACTTAGAATCTCCCCAACCAATCAATTCAACAGAAGAACCTGTTGTTTGGGTAAAACTACCACCAGCTGTAACAGACAAAGAATAGGTTTCATCCCATACTTTATTATAACTTGCTAGCAAGTCGCCATACATTTGTTCACTAAAAATACGAGAATCCTTCATTGTCCCCATCAAATTTCGTCCGCCTGTACTTGATGCATATTCATTATAAATCCATTTTTCATCACCACGTTCATAACGTAAACGGCCAGTTATTGAAAGGCCATTCATAATATCATATTTGATTGTGCTTCCAAATTCATAGCGGTTACGATCTGATGTTGGGACCTGACGATTCAGCATCCAATAAGGGTTAGAGAACTGTTCCTGTTTTGTATTTGTCCAATGCTGAACTTTTGTATTCAATACGGGATCATACACCTCGAATTCATTTTTATAGCTATCCCAATCTTCTCCTCTCGGAAATAAGTAAGCTCCAGTAATCGGGTTATTCAAGAAACCGGCAGCTGCCTGATTTTCTATATGCTGATTATTATAACGGGCATTAACATCTACATGAACTTTTTTCCACAAATTGAAACCAACCTTGGCCATCAAATTGTGACTCATATATTCATTAGCTGGAGTAATTCCGTTAGAAACCACATTGGCATAAGAAAAATAAGAAGAAATGTTCCCATTACCACCAGCCAATGAAACAGAGTTATTGGTTGTAAAACCATGTCTATAAAATTCTTTCGTATAATTAGGAGCTGCAGAAGGCAACTTATTTCCCCAACTAAATGTACCCTCATTGCTCATACCATATGTATTTTGGAATTTGGGCAATGTCATTACAGACTCTACTGTTGTGTTACTGGATACATTAATAGCCACCTTGCCAGACTGTGCTGATTTAGTTGTAATCATAATGGCACCATTTGCAGCAACAGCACCATACAAAGCAGCGGCAGAAGCTCCTTTCAACAATGTCATCTGAGCAATATCATCAGGATTGATTGTTGACATAGCATCACCACCGTCACGACCACCACCATAGTTACTGTTTACCTGAGAATCTGACACATTCATCATCAAAGGAACACCATCCACAACAATCAGCGGTTGATTGCTTCCACTAATAGATTTGTTACCACGGAACAGAATTTTTGAAGCGCCACCGGCACCGGTTGAATTAGGGGTAATTTGCAAACCAGCACTCTTACCTTGCAAAGAATTAATCATATTGACATTTTTGATCTCATTCAGGTCTTTTCCGCCAACAGTCTGAGCAGCATAAGTCAACGTCTTAGATTCACGTTTAATGCCCATAGCTGTCACAACAACCTCATCAAGAACTTCGGAATCTTCCTTCAAAACGATGTTTAACGGTCCACCTGTCCAGGCTATTTCCTGGCTCTGATAGCCGACATAAGAAACAACAATTATATCCCCCTTTTTTACGTTCCTAAGGGAAAAATCACCGTCAAGTCCCGTGATACAGCCGTTGGTCGTCCCTTTGACAAGTACGGATGCCCCGATAATGCTTTCACCATTGGCATTTTTGACAACTCCTTGACAGATATCACTCTGTTCGATAATTTGTCCCCTCAGGGAAGGGTAGTCAGGGAACGCATAAACCTGCATCCCACACAATAGCGAGAGCGACAGAATTGCTCCCGCTGTTTTTTGAAGTGTATTCATAAATTATTTAGTTAGGAAAAAAAGTTCGATAAGAAACATGTTCAGGCGTTATGCTCTTTTCAATACAAACTCTGTATTCCACCCGGATCATATCTCCTTGGTTGAAACGCTGAAAGTTTCAATAAGGGTATTACCATCTGTTATATATTCTTTTTCCAAACGGTTAACCTCCTTCTCGTCAATATAGCCTATTACTGTTATATGAAGCCGTTTACCCGCCTCCGAGATACTGGAAACCGAACCGGCACAGGTCATGAAAAACGCGTTCCCATTTGTACGACAAGACATGGTTGCCGTCCTTATTTGGGCAGAGTAGGAATCACCAATGTATTCTCCCTTGTCATTGTACAACTTGGCAGAACCACCCTTGTCAGCACCACTGACACTTACAATCACTTCGAATGAATCTGTGTCACCGGACTGTTGAATTACAATTTTATGAATTCCTGTCTGAAAATCATATTCGTTGTCTGTTCGTTCATTGTCACATCCTACGAATATAAATCCGGCCAAGAATAAGACAACACTCCATAATGTGAATTTACTTTTCATAGCTATGCATATAATAATTAATATATTTATAAATCTTACCCAAAAGAATATAAATCGCCTAAGGCAAACAAATTATATAATTAGCAACAATATATTTATTGAATATGACACACAGTCTATTATGTATTGTACAAAGAAAAAACAAATCAAAAGATTATCGATTATCATTTTGGCTCTATAATTTAACAATACAACTTAATTGCTAGGAATATGTAAGTATAATATTATATAAGAAAATCAATTCATCAAATATAAAAATATACAATAGAATAGAAAAGAAAGGATCAAGAAAGATTTCTATGTTTCATGTAATTTACCAAGGCATAATAGAGAAAGAGAGAGAACTGTAAGATTATTTTAAGTAACAATATAAGTGCAAATCCATTTTTGTACTTATACTGTTACTTAAACTTTTCTTATTTCTCCGTTTTCGGTCAAAACGCGTATATTTGTACCAGTTTTAAAAGCAAAGCGAAGCAATGTACTGAAACTCGCACTGCTACCAATGATCAGGTTGCTCGCTCTTTACGCTTTATCAATCAGCTGATTAAAAGAAACTCTTAGTTTTTAAACCAATAAAAGTGGAAATTCATTCCTAATATAGGAAAAAGTTGCATGTGAGTGAAATCGCCCACATCCTTCAACGTCTTTTGCTAATTCATAAAAGAGAGAAACTAACTAGGAAAAAGCGATCTTTTTTCAGTACTCTCGAGTGAAATCACTCCTCCCCTTGCGAGGTACTCCTGAAGGTTAATTTTAAACCAATTGAAACAGGAAAAGCTTGTTTTTGTTATACGTAAAATGTATATTTGCATTGAAAAAATCGTTCTTTGACTGATGCAAAAGAAAACAGAACATTGTAATTCACTCGTTTCTAAAACGTTACCTATCATTCGTAGAGCAAGCAATAACTATCTATATTTCAACCAGATAGAAAATATTTTATGTTTTTGAGATAAAAAATATCAAAAAAGAAACGGTATATAAAAACCGGGAAATGCGGCAACACTCCCCGGAAAGAATCAATACCACATGCACTTAAATCATCAGTATCAAATTCAAGAGTTACAAATGTATGAAAAATCAAACAAAAAGAGTTATGAAGTTAACTTTTATAACACTATTTCTATCAACCACAGGAATGTTTGCATCTGTTAATTCGCAAAATACACGGGTCAATATCCATGTGAACAATGCAAACACTCAAATTGTCTTAAACGAAATTGAAAAACAAACAGACTATCTCTTTGTGTACGACACCAAAGAAATAGATCTAAATCGTAAGGTTTCCGTAGAGGCGCAAAATAAAACCGTAGCAGATGTGTTATCATCTGTCTTTACCCAAACAGACATCTCATATGCGATGGAGGGTAATAACATCATGTTAATGCGAAAAAACACTTCTGTTACACAACAGAGTAACCGGAGAATTACCGGTGTTGTGAAAGACGCAATTGGTGAACCTATCATTGGAGCAAATATCGTGGTGAAGGGAACCACAAACGGTATAATCACCGACATTAACGGAAATTTCAGCCTTATGGTCTCCGAGAACGCCATCTTGCAAATTTCCTATATCGGATATCAGACACAAGAAATCCCTACCAAAGGGCAGACGAACATCCAAATTACCATGAAGGATGACGCACAAGCATTGGATGATGTCGTTGTTATCGGTTATGGTACGCAACGCAAGAAAGACGTAGCCGGATCTATCTCTTCCATATCTACGAAGGATTTATCTATTCAATCATCCGGGAATATACAGAACCTTCTTCAAGGTAGGTTATCCGGTGTGTCCGTAACAACTTCCGGCGTAGCTGGCGATGCTCCTGCTATCCGTATTCGAGGTGTCGGAACACTGAATAATAACAGCCCGTTGTATGTCATTGATGGTTTTCCTACAAAAAGCGAGATCGCATCCCAAATAAATCCTTCAAGTATAGAGTCTGTACAAGTATTGAAGGATGCTTCCTCCGCCTCTATCTATGGTTCCCAAGCAGCTAACGGGGTTATCTTAATCACGACAAAGCAAGGTAAAGAAGGAAAACCTACCGTTGACGTAAAAGTAAACGTAGGCGTGCAACTTCCCACCAACTTGCCGGAAATGCTAAACTCCCAACAATATGGAGAAGTCTTGTGGAACGCAATGAGAAACGCCGGGTTAACACCACAGCATGACCAATATGGCAACGGAGCTACACCCGTCATTCCTGATTATATTCTACCGGCAGGAGCCATGGAAGGCCAGGTAGATCTCAGCACTTATAATACTGCGGAAAATCAATTTATGCGCGCTAATAAGATCGGAACTAATTGGGCTGATGAAGTTTATCGCCCCGCACCGACTACAAACATTGATATCAGCGCACAAGGAGGTGGCAATGGGTCTAAATATTTCTTGAGCGCAAACTATTATAAACAAGAAGCTCTTGTAAAATGGGCGGGCTATGATCGCTTCTCTTTACGAGCCAATTCTCAATTTAAGATTTTGAGCTTCGCCACATTAGGATCAAACCTAAGCGCAACTTACTCTAAATACAAAGGAAGCAAATCAGACCATGAGGCCGTACGTATGGCTCCGCTTATTCCGGTTTACGACGTAGAAGGTAATTGGGCCGGAACAAAAGCTAATGGTTTAGGTGATTCCAAGAATCCGGTAGCCCAACTTTATAATCAAAGAGAGAATTACAATGACAACCTCAACTTGTTAGGTAATTTGTATTTGGATATCAATTTCTTGAAATACTTCCAATTCAAGACAAATGTCGGCGTAAACGTTGAGGATAGCGGCTCCAAAGAGTTCAATCCAAAAACTTATTGGAACAAAGGAGACGCAAATACGCTAGTGAATTCTTTAAAGGAAGCAAGAGGCCGTAAATCAGAATTGGTTTGGAACAATACTTTGACCTTCACGAAAAAATTTCGTGAAACACATAATCTGAATGTTTTGCTAGGAACAGAAGCCATTAGTTCTAAAATAGAGAATCTCTCTGCTTATAGAAGTAATTTTATTATCGAGGATCCCGATTATAGATACCTTGACGCTGGCGAATCCAACAAGGACAATACAGGCAACGCAAATGAATACGCTTTGTTCTCTCTGTTCGCACGTGTCAATTATCAATATAAAGACAAATATTATTTAGGGGCTATTATTCGTCGAGATGGGTCCTCACGTTTTGGTGCGAATCATAGATATGGCTACTTCCCAGGGGTAAACGCCGCATGGAGACTTACGGAAGAAAACTTCATGAAAGGGCAAGATATTCTTAGTGATTTGAAAATCAGAGCCAGTTACGGTTTGACAGGAAATCAGGATATCGATAACTACGCATTTGCGTCCATGTATTATACGAATATCTCAACTAGCAGCTATCCTATAGCGGGAGATCCAAACTCTGTCACTCAAGGTATCAGTAAGGAGAGCATTGGTAATCCGGATCTTAAATGGGAGACGACTACACAAACAAACATTGGTATCGACGCAGGTCTTTTTAATAATAAACTGAATTTGTCATTCGATTTCTACCATAAATATACTACCGACATCTTGCAAAGAATTACTTATCCTTCTACCGGAGGAGTGGCAAGTGCCCCATTTATGAATATCGGTGAAATGCAAAATAATGGATATGAATTGAATATCAATTTCCAGAATACGACAGACTATGGTTTCCGGTACGAATTAGGGCTCATTTTGTCCGGATATCGTAATGAGGTAAAGAAATTAGCTTCAAATCAATTCATATCGAACACATATACAAGAACAGAAGTAGGTCATCCGATTTCCTCTTTCTATGGCTATGTGATCGATGGTATTTTCCAAACACAAGGCGAGGTCGACTCGCATGTAGAACAGTCAGACAAAGCAATCGGCCGTTGGAAATATAGAGATGTGAATAATGACGGAAAAATAGACAGCCAAGATAGGGCCTATATCGGTAATCCTCACCCTGATTTCGAGTACTCTTTGAGTTCACGCTTCTATTACAAGAACTTCGATTTGTCTCTTTATATCCAAGGCAGTCAAGGAAATGATATTTGTTTCGCATCGAAAGGCGGTAGGGATGGCCTTGATTTCTGGGGAGATTATTTCAATAAAAGTACCCGTATATTGAATACTTGGACTCCTGAAAACAGAAATGCGGAACTGCCGGAGATCAATATCTTGAATCCAAATGATGAGGCAGGTAAGGTTTCTTCATACTTAATTGAAGATGGTTCTTATATTCGTTTGAAACAATTAGAATTAGGATATACCCTTCCGAAACAAACGCTTTCGAAAATTGGACTCCAGCAATGTCGTGTTTATTTGAACGCGGAAAACTTATTGACATTGACAAAGTATAACAACATTGATCCCGAGGTTAAGAACGGCGATGACAAGAATATGGGTGTCGATTATATGAATAATATGCCACTAGCACGTGTATTCTCCATTGGTTTCAATTTATCTTTCTAATACTTAAAATTAAACAAACATGAAAAATCTATTTCATATAGCGAAAAAAACGTTCACATGGGTAACCGTCACGATGGCTGTTAGCCTGTTTAATGGTTGTTCTGATTTTTTGGATAAACAACCATTAGGCAAATTGAATGAGTCTGTATTAACAGATGAAAGTACCGTAAATAAACTCCTTATTGCCTGCTATAGCCCATTAAACGGATTTATCAACGGAGTTTGGGGAATAACAAGTGGGCCGGATAATGTCTTCTATGGAGATATGTGCGCTGGAAATATCCATAAAGGAAGTACTACCGGCGATCAAGGCGAACTGCTACAGATGGAGCGTTATGTCGCTACTGCTGAAAATGGTCGTATCCGGGATAAATGGATACTGGTATATGGAGCTATTGAGCGTTGCAACGACGTACTTCGTATGCTGAATGATAATAAAATTGATGGCTTATCAGAAGAAAGTGAAATGGAAATTAGAGCAGAAGCCCGTTTCCTAAGAGGATATTATCATTTTGAAGCGAAAAAAATCTGGAACATGGTCCCTTATATTGATGAATACGTAGAAGATCCGCAAAGAAGGGTTCCCAATGACAAAGATATTTGGCCTAATATTGAAGAAGACTTCTCTTTTGCTACCAGAATTTTACCGGATAATCAGAGTGAGCCTGGAAGACCTACGAAAAACGCCGCTAAAGCGTTCTTGGCCAAGGCTTATTTATTCCAGCAAAAATACAGCGAGGCAAAAGTTTTATTAGACGAAGTCATCACTAGCGGAAAATATAAGTTACTTGACAATTATTTTGATAACTTCAATGCGGAGCAAAACAATAACGCAGAAGTGGTATGGTCTAACCAGGTAGCGGTAAATGTAGCGGGAGCTGGTTACGATCGTAGCCAACGTGGTTTCGACTTATCTTATCCCAATGCTCCAGATCAACCAAACTTAAGTGGAGCCGGATTCCAACAACCTACTTTCGACTTAGTAAATGCCTATCAAGTAGACGAAAATGGCCTACCCATGATTGACACTTACGCTAACCATGAATTCAAAAACGACCAAGATATCGAATCAAGCGAGGCATGGGAACCAGATATGGAAACCCCTGTAGATCCGAGATTAGACTGGGTCGTTGGTCGTAGAGGCATTCCATATCATGATTGGGGATTGCACCCGGGAAAAGCTTGGATCAGGGATCAAGTCAGCGCAGGTCCTTATAACCAAAAGAAATGGATTATATTAGAAAGCCAACTTGCTACATACGCTTATGACAATACAGCAAAATTTAACGCAATGAATTTCAATATTATTCGATACGCTCAAGTATTATTGTGGGCAGCGGAATGTGAGGTGGAGATTGGTAACCCTGAGAAAGCAAAAGAATATGTCAATATGATTCGTCAAAGGGTAAAAGACGGATCTTACGTGAGATTAGGAGATGAAGCGCCTTTTGGCAATGGTCCAGTTGCCGCCAATTATAAAGTGGATATCTATAAGGATTCATGGGCAGGACTTAGTAAAGACGTATTACGAAAACGTGTACGATTTGAAGAACGCTTGGAACTTGCGTTAGAAGGTCATTTCTTCTTCGATTTGGTACGTTGGGATATCGCTGAGGATTTTTTAAATAAATATGTCGAAAGAGAAAAAAGACATATCCAATATTTAAATGGAGCCGTTTTTGATAAGAACCATCGCTATTACGCTATTCCTCTAACTGAAATAGATAGAAGCTATGTCGATGGTAAACCAACATTGACACAGAATCCGGGATATTAATTATAGTAAGTATGAGGGGGTATCATAATATCCCCTCCACTTTTATCTACAAAAGATTTGAATATGACACAATATCTAAAGTCACTTTATCTATGCATTTGTTTACTGGGGGGATTTATATCTTGTCAAACAAATGAAAGTATCACTCAAGATGAGGAGATACAAACAATCATGGAAGGAATCTCGAATCAAGCGGGTCAAGAAAAAAATCCTTATCTGACAGCAGGAGATAAAACCTACATAATAGGTACGCAAGATGGAAACTTCCCTGATCTTGGTGGACATACTCCCGGAGAGATGGGAGGAGTTTGGAATCATTTGATCAAGCTATTAGATGGCTTTTGGGTAAAAATGACAGATAATAAAGGTAATTCTTGTTGGTTGGAAAACGCAATACAATATACGAATTATCCTTTTGGAAGTAAATTTGAGTACGCTCCTTTATTTAATAATAGTATCCGTGTCAATCGTTTCCAATTTTGCCCACAAGGAAAAAATGGTGTTGTTATTACCTATACCATCGAAAATGTATCGGATTCAGAGCAAACGGTCCTTTTTGATTTTGTCGCAAAAACAGATTTGTTGCCTGTATGGTCATCCGGGACAATCGGGTTAAAAGACGCAAATGATGTCGTGAACTGGGATGCCCAAGATGCCATTTTTAAAGCGAAAGATTTAGGTAATAACTGGAACGTGATTTGGGGAGCGGATCAACATACGAGTATTTATCAACTAGATACTCCTACTTATATAAATACGCAAGGAACGGGTAAAAGTGCCTCTTCTACTTATACGATTACACTTCCTAAGAATCAGGAGAAAAAACTTTCTTTCGTCATCGCAGGATCAAAAGACAGTGAGGAGGATGCCCTAAAAAGTTACAAAGACATCTTAGCGAACCATTCCGAAATGTTGGAAGATAAAAAAATGTATTACACCCAACTATTAGAGAGAGGACGGATTAACATTCCAGATAAAAAGTTACAAGAGGTTTATAACTGGTGCAAAATCAATACGGAATGGCTTGCGGCAGATATGGAAAGTGCAGGACGCTTTCTGGGAGCGGGCGCAATTGAATATCCATGGTTATTCGGTTGTGATAATTCTTATTCATTACAAGGCCTTGTCGCTACAGGTGACCAAAAATTAGCAAAAGAGACATTGAGAGTTATCAAAGAGATGTCAGAGAAAGCCAATAGGAATGGCCGTATTTTGCATGAAATGGCATTCAACGCATTCGTCAGCCACAAAGGAAATACTCAAGAGACTGCTCATTTTGTCATCGCTGTATGGAATGTTTATAAATGGACTGGTGATAACAAATTCCTTGCAGATATGTATCCTTATATGCAAAAAGGTCTGAACTTCCTTTTGAAAGATATGGATACAAATAAGAATATGTTCCCCGAAGGGTATGGAATCATGGAAGTTAGAGGATTAAATGCGGAATTGATTGATGTCTCTGTTTATACCCAGCAAGCACTGGAAGTTATGTCGCAGATTGCCTTAATAATGGGAGAAGAAGCATTTGCCAGTGAGTGCGCCTCGCAAGCAATCGATTTGAAAGAAAGGATAAACGACCTATTTTGGGATAAGGATTTAGAAATTTATTGTGATTTTTATGGAACGAGAGAGCAAGCCTTAGAAACGACTAAAGGTGCTATCGAACAGGTTCGTAATACAGAATACAGGTGGGATGTTGCCGAGGTTTCCTTACAGGAATATGAGGATAGCAAGAAAAAGCATATCGCAATGTATGAGGATATGTATAAACAATTTGAAGCGTATCCAACTGGTATTATGAAAGGATGGTTAACTAACAAGAATTGGGTAATAAGCACTCCAATAGAAACTCATATTGCCTCAGAAGACAGAGCTATTCGGCAATTGGATAAAGTACGAAAAGAGCATTGCGGCGAATATGGTCCTTATTTATCCGCAGTCGAAAGAGATCGCATGATGACTATCGCAACAGGCGTACAAGCGATGGCCGAATGCGCTTACGGACGTGTAGATGAGGCTTTATGGTATATCAATCGCATCGTCGATACATTTGGCCTTACACTTCCGGGATCAATTAATGAGATGATGCCTGATTATGGCTGCCCTGTTCAAGCATGGACCATCTATGGTATAGCAACACCTTTGATTCGTTATATATATGGCATACAACCAGAAGCCTATAAAAAGACCTTGACCCTAAGTCCTAATTTACCATCAGATTGGGACTTTATTGAAATGAAAGATCTTCCTGTTGGAAATAATAAGATTAATTATAAAGTAAAACAACTGGAAGATGGATTGGAAATCACGTTAGATACAACTGAAAAGGATTGGAGTTACCTATTAAGACCGGTAAAACAACCTATCAAGCGATTTATCGTGAATGGTAAGGAACAACGGATTTAGAGAGAGACGGGGCATGCCCCGTCTCCACATATAGACACCGCCTCATAATGATCTAAAATTAAAACAGATAACCCCAACTATTTTGAGTAAATAGAACTTAGTCTGAATTCCGTATTCAAGACCTCTTTCCACTCTAACCTTTTACTATCAATGCGATAAATGGACAACAATCAATTTCTTTCATCCCATATTATACTTGAGATAACCGGAAAGCGGGGAAAATGAAAGTATGATTACTTTAACTATTTTTCTATCAAAAATTCCTACTTTTACCGCTAAATCTGTATTGAAGATGAAAGGAGACGATTTTAATATCATTTATGAACGGAATTACCGACGGTCATTCCTGTTCACCAAATCATATGTACATGATGACATGGTGGCTGAGGATATCGTAGCTGAATCGCTTGTAAAATATTGGCGACTGGTCTCTGCTGGAGAAAACGAGATAACAGAAGCCTTATTGCTCACGATTTTGAAAAATAAAGCCCTTAACTATTTACGCCATAAAGCCATACATGATGCCGCTATTGAAAATTTAGAGGAAATAAAAAATAGAGAACTAAGCATTAGAATTTCCACACTCGAGGCTTGCGATCCGAAAGAGATCTTCTCTGATGAGGTCAATAGGATCATCCACAAAACTTTAAAAAACTTACCAGAACAAACTCATCGAATATTCGAGATGAGCCGCTTCGAGAATAAAACCGTAAAAGAAATAGCGGATGAGACAAACCTCACCATAAAAGGTGTAGAATACCACATAACCAAGGCTTTAAAAGCTTTGCGTATCAACTTGAAAGACTATCTACCCTTATTTTATTTTCTTTTTTCTTAATTTTTTTCATTTTTCCACTAGGGATTTAGCGCACAGCGTTGTTTTTATAATAGAAAATAAATTAACAGACATTCATGGAGCAATTACTACAACGGTACATAAGAGGTAAGGTTTCCGAAGAAGAGAGACTGAAAGTAGTGTCATGGCTGGACGAAAGTCCTGATAACATGCGTGAATTTCTGGCTTTACGTAAATTATATGATATTTCACTTTGGCATACGGATACAGAGCAAAAAACACTTCATAAAAAATTCATTCCAACAATTCGACGTATCGCAATCGAAACACTAAAAATAGCAGCGATCTTTTTAATTGGAATCTTTGTTACTAAACAATTCGTAGAACAAAAGGTAGAGGATATACAAATACAAACCATCCATGTACCCACAGGTCAGCGAGCTGAGTTAACTTTAGCGGACGGGACACATGTTTGGCTTAACTCTCGCTCGACATTGAAATTTCCTAATAAATTCGGCACAAATAAACGGAACGTAGAACTTAACGGAGAAGGGTATTTTTCTGTACATCATGACAAAAAACGTCCTTTTACCGTACAAACCGAAAAATACGCAATTCATGTATTGGGTACCGAATTTAATGTTAAGGCATATCACAACAGTCCTTTATTTGAGACAGCATTATTAAATGGCAGCGTAGAAATATCTTCCTTAACTATGCCGAAAAGATTACGCCTAAAGCCGAACGAGATGGCGATCGCAAGTCAGGAAGGATTAAATACATCCCATATTCCTGACTACAACTACTTTAAATGGAAAGAGGGATTATTCTGTTTCGAAGACGAGTCGATCCAAAGTTTAATAGAAAAGTTACAGCTTTATTATGATATTAAAATTGATGTTCAACGACCATCCTTACTTCAATACCGTTATTCCGGCAAATTCCGTATCAAAGACGGAATTGACCATGTATTGAAAGTATTACAATTAAAACATAAATTCACTTATACAAAAAATGAAGAGACGAATCTAATCGTGATAAAATAAATATTTAGTCGTTAACCTTTTAAATACAGAATATAGAGAATGAAAACATAACAAACAATTAACAGCACAAATTACACAAAAAGGGAGATGCTGCAACATCCCCCTTCCGTAAGTCAGTACCAGACTTGCGAAAATAAATTCATTTAGTACTAACAAATAAGACATTACAAATGTATGAAAAAAATTTGTAACGGGCATTTTATGTCCCCTTTTAACACAGAAGACAAAACATTTCGAATAATGAGATTAACATTCATTGCATTATTTGTATTCAGTTTCAGCTTACTCGCATCCGTACATTCACAAACGATGCGCATCAATATCAATGCTAATAATGAATCTACGCATTCAATTTTAGAACAGATAGAACAGCAAACTGATTATTTATTCATTTATAATACAAATGAAATCGACTTAAACCGTAAAGCATCCGTACACGCTCAAGACCAAACGGTAATGGATGTTTTGTCACAAATTTTCAGAAACACGAATATTGGATATGCGATTGAAGGCAGTAATATCATGTTGATGAAGAAAGATGAAAAAGCAGAACAACAACAGGATAATAATAAGGTCTCAGGAACAATTACAGATAAATCCGGAGAACCTATTATCGGTGCTAACGTCGTTATAAAAGGAACAACTAACGGAACTATTACAGATATAGATGGTAATTATACGTTAGATGTTCCTGTTTCTGCCATCTTGCAGATTTCCTATATCGGATATTTGACACAAGATGTTCCTGTAAATGGGAAACAACAAATCAATATTCGTTTAGTAGAAGATACGCAACAATTAGACGAGGTGGTAGTGGTTGGCTACGGTACACAGAAAAAAGGGGAATTAACTTCATCTATTTCCAGCATAAAAAGCGAAACATTCATTCAAGGTTCAGTACAAGACGCAGCCCAGTTGCTTCAAGGAAAGGTTGCGGGACTTGGCATTGTCATGCCTAATGGTGATCCGACGTCTTCATCCCAAATTGTATTGCGTGGTATCGGCTCACTAAAAGGAGACCGAGTTCCATTAGTTATTGTCGATGGAGTTCCGGGTGATATGAGCACTGTTGCACCAGAAGATATCGAAAGCATAGATGTTATAAAAGACGGCTCAGCCGCCGCTATTTATGGAACTAGAGGAAATAATGGTGTTATTTTCATCACCACAAAAAAAGTGAAAGGAGAGATACCTGTAACTATTGATATTCAAGCTTATGTCACTACCCAGCAAATCAAAAAAAGATTAGATATGATGGATGCCGATCAATACCGTCAATTAGTAAAACAAGGGAAACCCGGCGCTATTGATTATGGTTACGACACAGATTGGCTAGACCAGATATTAAGGACTCCTATTTCTTACGTAACTAATGCCAGTCTACGCGGAGGTAATCGCAACTCTAATTATATCGCAAACATAAACTATAAGTCTGGCCAAGGCATTATCAAACGCTCAGACAATAGAGTATTAACCACACGATTGGAAATCAACCACTCTATGTGGGATAACTTATTAAAGTTTAATTTAAACATCATGGGTAAAGAACAAAAATATACAGCCTTAGGAGATGGCAAAAGCTTCAATGGGGAAATTTACCGAAATGCGTTAATCAATATTCCAACTGAACGTCCGAAAGACGATAACGGAAACTGGATTGAACATCCGACAATGAACGGATATATGAATCCGGTAGCTGCGCTATATGAAAGTAATGGCGAAAATAAAAGTACCCAATTACGTACATTCGGAACCGTTACATTGACTCCCATGGATGAATTTTTCGTAAAAGCATTAGTGTCGAGAACCTCTTATAATCAAACCTGCGGATATGCTGAAACTAAAAAACACATATCAACTGTCCGCAATGGCAAAAACGGGTTTGCTTCTCGCGGAACAACTGCTTCTATCGATAATCTGTTAGAGATCACAGCCCAATACAAAAATAATTTTGGTGCTCATAATCTTACTGGTTTAGCGGGTTATTCTTATCAAGACAATACTTATGAAAATTATTGGATGCAAAACTGGGATTTTCCATCCGATCAATATAGCTATAATAATATGGGGGCTGGAGCTGCCTTAAAAAGAGGAGAAGTTGAGGAAAAGTCTGAAAAAAACAAGTCTAAGTTAATCGGTGTATTTGCTCGTATCAACTATAGTTTCAATGATCGTTATTTAGCATCTGTCAGTATCCGTCATGAAGGAGCTACACAATTCGGAGCTAATTATAAATGGGGAAATTTTCCTGCCGTATCCGTAGGTTGGAATATACATAATGAGGAATTCATGAGCTCCTTACGTTTTATCAGTAGCTTGAAAGCTCGTTTAGGTTTTGGTGTAACGGGTTCCATTCCTGAAGATCCATATATGTCATTAAGCCGCTTGACCAGCGATAAGAATCTCTATACTGGTTCTGGCTGGCTCCCTTCATTAAAACCTTCAAGTAACGCAAATCCAAACCTGCGTTGGGAAAAAAAAGAAGAGTGGAACTTAGGAGTAGACTTCGGTGTCCTTGATAACCGTATCAGTGGATCTATAGACCTTTATAAACGCACGACAAAAGATATGCTATGGAACTATCAAGTAGCCACTCCTCCTTATTTATATCAGGAAATCCTCGCAAACGCAGGAACTATGCAAAATAAAGGACTAGAGATACACCTCAGTGCAATCCCAGTACAAACAAAAGAATTCTCATGGACAACTAGCTTTAATTATTCGACTAACAAAAATAAGTTGGTTGCCTTATCCAACGAGGAATTCCAATTAAAATCCGGTTATATAGAAGATGGCTGGACTGGCGAACCTATCCAACAATATACCCATCGAATATTTGAAGGGGGTGAGGTTGGTAATTTCTACGGTTTTAAAACTATTGATATAGATAGCGAAGGACGTTGGATTATTGAAGATAAAAACGGTAATCCAAAACCGATCTCAGAGCAACAAGCAGAAGATAAAAAAATTATTGGAAATGGCCTGCCCAAACACCTATTAAGCTGGGATAACAGTTTTACCTTCAAAAATTTCGACTTAGGTATAACTATGCGAGGTGCATTCGACTATGACATCCTCAACTACCCCCGCATGTTTTATGAATGTCCTGTAAACTTGACCCGGGGAAATTTGCTTGCCACAGCTTATGAACCGAAGTACGGAAAGACTGTACTAAACGACCAACAGGAACTTCAATATGTTAGCTATTTCATCGAAAGAGGAAACTTTTGGAAAATTGATAATATCACCATTGGTTATACCTTAAAACTTAAGAATGATTATTTAAAAAGGATACGTATATACGCAACCGGTAATAACCTATTCACATTTACAGGATACAGTGGATTAGACCCTGAGGTTAATACGCAAGGACTTAATCCCGGATGTGATGAATTAGGCCGTTACCCTTCTACACGTTCCTTTACTTTAGGCGCAATGTTTACTTTTTAAAATAAATAAACTCATGAATACAATTAAAAAACATATAAATATCTTATTATTAGGTTGCTGTTCATTGAACTTTATTTCCTGCACAGACCTAACCGAAGAAATCTTCTCTGACATTACTGAAGATAGTTATAAATATGAAGCTGGAGACGCAACTAAAGTGGTTGGTGCCGCTTATACCAATCTTCAAGATTGGGGATATTGCGGTTCCGGACAAGCTCCAATGCTGAGTCAAGAAATATGTACCGATGCCGCAGTGTTCCCCGCTAATGGTTCCGGTTGGGATGATGGAGGTGTATTTCGTAGAATGCATCAACATTCATGGAACTCCGAACAATTACAAGTGAATCGTTTATGGGAAGTTTGCTATTCCGGAATTATCTTGGCAAACCGGGCTATCAGCATTATCAACCAAGATGATTTTCCTTTTGCCGCTAATGAAAACAAGGCTGCCATGATCGCTGAATCTCGAGCATTACGTGCTTTCTATTACTGGTACATCATGGATAATTTCGGAGATGCTCCTTTAGTAACGGAACCCACCTCAGAATTACCTGTAAAAACATCCCGGAAGGATCTTTATGATTTTATAGTCAAAGAACTAAAAGAGTCTTTCAGCGATCTCCCAACAGAGAAAAATGAATCTAATTATGGAAGATTCACATTATGGGGAGCTAAAGCCCTCCTCGCTAACGTATATTTGAACGCAGAAGTATATACAGGTGATCCCCAATGGAATGCTTGTATTCAAGAGTGTGATGATATTATTAATTCAGGAAAATACAGTTTAGACATTAATTATAGCGATCCATTTAAGGCACACAATGAAAACTCATTAGAAAATATATTAGTCATTCCTTATGATGAAATATTTGCCACTGGATTTAACTATCATTTAGCCGCCTTACACGGAGCAAACCAAAAAACGTATGATCTAGTTGGAAGCCCTTGGGGAGCTGGGGCCTATAAAGGAATACCTCAATTCATCGACACCTATGATCCAGATGACGAACGTTTAAATGCGACTTGGCTAGGAGGTCCCCAATACGCATCTGACCGGACACCTCTCACAGGCTCTTATGACTTAATGGGACAACCGCTTATCTTCGTCAACAAAATGCCCAACGGAATTTTCACTGGTGAGGCAGAAGGATATCGCTGGTTAAAATATGAGGTTGAGATGGGAGCCAGAAGTGAACTAAATAATGATTTGGTCTTATTCAGACTTACGCAAGTCCATATGATGAAAGCAGAATGCCTTTTACGTACTGGGAAAGCAGATCAAGCAGCGTCTATTGTAAGTATGGTCAGAAAAAGAGCTTTTAAAGAACATCCTGAAAAAGCAATTGTCTCAGGAGCGCAATTACAAGAAAAATCCTGTTACAAATACGGTACGGTAGAAAACTATGTATTAACTTCGCAAAATCAAGTTTATCCGGAAAAATTCGGACGTTTCTATGATGAACTAGGTTGGGAATTCGCTGGAGAATCTTATCGCCGGAGAGATATGATACGTTTCGGTCATTTCACAAAAGCTAAATGGTTATCTCATGAGCCGAATGGAGATTATAAAACGGTATTTCCCTTACCTCAAAAAGTAGTAGATACCAATCCGAATCTGGAACAAAATCCGAATTATCAATAATAACATAGAGGGTATGTCTCTATATTGACATACCCTCCTTTAATCTCAATTTCTAAAGCTATATGAAGCAATACCTTTTACTCGCTGCGTCTGCCTTTCTTTTGCAAGGGTGCCAGACCTCTAAAGAAGATATAAAGGAACAGCCTTTGAAGATGATCGAGCAGATCGATTTTTCTCATGTGAAAATCAATGACAACTTTTGGTCACCCAGACTCAGCAAACATGTCTCGGCGACCTTGCCTGTCTGTATCGATCAAATAGAGAATCAAACCGGACGTATCCGTAATTTCGAGAATGCAGCGAAAGGGGAAGGAGAGCATTCCGGCATTTTCTTTGATGATTCCGATGTATATAAAGCGTTAGAAGGTATGGCTTATAGCCTGATCAACAATCCGGATCCCGAGTTGGAAAAGAAAGCGGACGAATGGATTGACAAATTCGCTGCCGCCCAACAACCGGATGGCTACATCAATACCTTCTATACACTCACCGGATTGGATAAACGGTGGACCAATATGGACAAGCATGAGATGTACTGCGCCGGACATATGATTGAGGCAGGAGTAGCGTATTATCAAGCTACCGGAAAGCGCAAGTTATTAGACGTATGTATACGCATGACAGATCATATGATGAGCCAATTCGGTCCGGGAAAAAGACATTGGGTACCGGGACACGAGGAAATAGAACTGGCGCTTGTCAAGCTTTATCAAACCACCCAAGAGCAGAAATATCTGGATTTCGCTTATTGGCTGCTGGAGGAACGTGGACACGGTCACGGCACTATGGGTGATGAAGGTAAATGGGACCCGGTTTACTATCAAGATATCGTTCCCGTCCGGCGACTTACCGATATCTCCGGGCATGCGGTACGATGTATGTATTTGTATTGCGGTATGGCCGATGTGGCTGCCTTGAAGAATGATACGGGATATATAGCCGCCATAGATCGTCTATGGGATGATGTGGTACACCGCAATATGTATATCACCGGGGGAATCGGTTCATCCCGGGATAACGAAGGGTTTACGGAGGATTACGATTTACCGAACCTAGATGCTTATTGCGAGACTTGCGCTTCTGTCGGAATGGTGCTTTGGAACCAACGTATGAACCAACTTACCGGAGACTCTAAATACATCGACATACTGGAACGTTCTTTATATAACGGTGCGCTTGCCGGTATCTCCTTGGGTGGAGACCGCTTCTTCTATGTCAACCCGCTGGAATCTAAGGGTGATCACCATAGACAAGAATGGTATGGTTGCGCTTGTTGCCCAAGTCAGCTTTCACGCTTCTTGCCTTCTATCGGAAATTATATCTACGCCTCCTCCGATGATGCGTTATGGGTAAATCTATATATCGGAAATACGGGGCAAATACGGATAGGAGAGACTGATATCCTATTAACACAAGAAACGGACTATCCGTGGGATGGATCGGTAAAACTAACAATTTCTACGTCTCAGCCTTTGGAGAAAGAGATACGCCTCCGCATTCCGAATTGGTGCAAAACCTATGATTTAAGTATCAATGGTAAGAGAATAAACGTGTCTGAGAAAAAAGGCTATGCGGTAATCAAGGATTGGAAATCGCAAGATGTAATCGCTCTAGATATGGATATGCCCGTGGAAATTGTTGCGGCAGATCCGCATGTCAAGGAAAATTTCGGCAAACGGGCGATTCAACGAGGGCCACTTGTATACTGCATGGAAGAAATAGACAACCCGGAATATTTCGATCAAATCCAGTTGAGCCCAAGTACAACATTCCAGACAGCCTTCGTTTCCGATATATTGAATGGGATAAAAACAATTAAAACAAACGGTAGGGCACAATCTGCTACCTTCATTCCCTATTATGCGTGGGATAACCGTAAAGCAGGAAAAATGAGGGTATGGATCCCCTATAACGAATAACTAAAAAAGCATCAAAATGAAGTATTTATTAACGATAACATTATCAAGCCTAATCTCAATTACCTCCTTTTCTGCCACTTTGCCGGGAAATGAAGGTTCTATCAACATTAATTACCCGAACAATCGTTATCCATTAGCCTCTAAGCCTTATATAGAGTTGCCTATTGGGGATGTTAAACCTGCGGGTTGGCTAAAAATCCAAATGGAACGAATGTGTACGGGAATGACCGGCCATCTGGATTCTATCTATACGAAAGTAATGGGACCGCGTAATGGTTGGTTAGGCGGAGATGGAGACGTATGGGAGCGAGGCCCATACTGGATAGATGGCTTACTACCTTTGGCTTACATCATGAATGATGAGGCCCTGATCCAAAAAGTAAAGCCTTGGGTTGAATGGACATTGGCCTCTCAAAAGCCTAACGGATATTTCGGGCCAGATACAGACAGAGACTATGAACCCGGCTTACAACGGGATAACGCACAAGATTGGTGGCCCAAAATGGTTATGCTCAAAGTTCTGCAACAATATTATTCCGCTACCAACGATCAAAGAGTTATCTCGTTCCTCACTAATTATTTCAAATACCAGCTTTCTGAACTACCTAAAAGTCCTCTGGGAAAATGGACTTTCTGGGCTGAACAACGAGGAGGGGATAATCTGATGGTCGTATATTGGCTTTATAATATCACGGGCGATCCTTTCCTTCTGGAGTTAGGAGAGTTAATCCATAAGCAAACCTTCAATTGGACCGACGTGTTCTTGAACCAAGATCATTTAGCCCGGCAAAACAGCCTGCATTGTGTAAATCTCGCCCAAGGATTCAAGGAACCTGTCATTTATTACCAACAGAGCCATAATCCTCAAAATCTGGAAGCGGTTAAGGAAGCTGTACGGAAAATGCGCCATACGATTGGTTTTCCTACAGGATTATGGGCGGGAGATGAACTTTTACGTTTCGGTAACCCGACACAAGGATCAGAACTCTGTACCGCTGTCGAGATGATGTTCTCTCTCGAGAAAATGTTAGAGATAACCGGAGATGTCCAGTGGGCTGATCATTTAGAGAAAGTCGCATACAATGTACTGCCAACACAGATCAAGGATGACTTTTCCGCACGACAATATTATCAGCAAGTCAATCAAGTAGCGATCACTTGCGAAGGACGTAACTTTGTCTCACCACACGAGGACACAGACATTGTTTTCGGAGAATTGAGCGGTTATCCTTGTTGTACCTCCAATCTACATCAAGGTTGGCCTAAATTCACACGACATCTATGGTTTGCCACCGCCGATAATGGCATCGCTTCACTTATCTACGCACCATCGGAAGTGACTGCCCAAGTGGGAAACGACATCACGGTTAAAATCGCAGAGAAGACCGATTATCCCTTTGAAGAAAAGATCGATTTCAATTTATCGTTCCCTAGCAAGAAAGACAAGAAAGCCTTTTTCCCTTTTCACTTGCGTATTCCCGCTTGGTGTAATAATCCCGTGATTACGATAAATGGCGAGGCTGTCTCTATCGCGGCTCACTCTGGCGAAATCGTACGAATCAACCGGGAATGGAAAGATGGCGATCATATCCAGCTAGAGCTACCCATGCGTATATCCACAAGCAATTGGTATGACGATGCGGTTGTCATCGAACGAGGTCCATTATTGTATTCCCTAAAGATGGATGAGAAATGGGAACGCAAGGTTGATCAACGCCCGGAGTCTTCACATAAAGGAGAATGGTATTATGAGGTCACCTCTACTTCAGCATGGAATTATTCCCTGATTCGCAAATATCTGAAAGAAGAAGAACTAGAGAAAAATTTCGTCGTTAGAAAGGCAGAGAACATAGCCCCTTACCCATGGAACCTAGAGAATGCCCCTATCACGATCAAAACAAAGGGACGGATCTTACCTTCATGGAATATGTTCAAAGGTTCCGCCGGCCCCGTAAATTTCTTCATGCAAGCCAACGAACCGATGGGTGATGAAGAGACGATCGAGTTAATTCCTTATGGCTGTACCACTTTACGTATAACCGAGTTCCCGGTACGATAAAATAATGTGCCAATGCTTATTCTACACAAAGAGTATTCGCATTGGCACATTGCCTACATTGGCACATTATTTCAATTCTTCTTCATCGTATAATCCTTCACCCCCAAGGAATCATACGCCTGCAAAAGCGCCTCGTCATTATCGGAAATCATTAACAACTTATCATTCTCCTTTAATTCCGTATTTCCTTTCGGGATAAAATAGCGGCCTTCCCGTTTCACCATTACCGCCAAGGTATGATCGGGTAAAGTCAGCTGCATCAATTTATTTCCATGGGATAATACCGCCGGGGTAATATCGATCTCGCTCATTGCGCTCTTGATCTCCTCGGGAAGCTCGATGCCAAACTCATCCTTTCGTTCCGGCTCATCCACCATATCCAGCCATTTAGCGGCTTGGGTAACCGTGGTTCCTTGGATCAGCAAAGAAAGAATCGTGATAAAGAATACGATATTAAAGAACATACTAGCATGCTCGATCCCGGCGATCATCGGGTAAGTAGCGAAAATAATAGGAACCGCCCCGCGTAATCCCACCCATGAGATATACAGTTTACCTTTGAAGGAGAAATTCTTATAAGGTATCAAACAAAGGAACACGCTAATCGGACGGGCGATCAAGATCATAAAGACTCCCACCATAACACCTACACCCGTCACCGGTAATAACTCATGCGGGTTCACTAGCAAGCCTAACGTAAGGAACATCACGATCTGCCACAACCAAGCGAAACCGTCAAAAAACGTCCCCATACTTTTCTTGTGAACAATCTTAGCGTTACCAACCACCAAACCAGCGATATAAACCGCTAAATAGCCATTACCTTTACATAAGGTCGTAGCGGCGAAGGTGAAGAAAGCCGTAGCCAATAAAAGGATCGGATACAAAGACTCGTTATCTATATCGATCTTATTGATAATCAACACAGCCAGTCTCCCCAATAAGAAACCGGCGATAGCTCCCACCGATAATTGAATGACCAAGGATAGCCCGGCCTCCCAAATATTCATACCTCCGCTTTGTATGTAAGCGATCAGAAGCAAGGTAAGCATATAAGCCATCGGGTCATTACTACCACTCTCCAGTTCCAAGGTAGGACGCAGACGCTCTTTCAAATAAACCCCTTTACTGCGCAAGATGGAGAAAACCGAGGCTGAGTCCGTAGAGGACATGACCGCCGCCAGCAATAAAGATTCCGGGAAAGTCAACGTAACATATTTGCCAAATAAACCAAATAACCAATAGATAAACCCGCCCGTGATAAAAGTCGTGGCCAGCACCCCGAGCGTAGCCAATACCACACCTTGCGAGGCGATAGGTTTGACCTCCGCAACTTTCGTATCCATACCACCCGAGAACAAGATGATACTCAACGCCAACATGCCGATAAACTGGGCCACATTCGGATCGCTGAACTGGATGCCCAGACCATCGCTGCCAAACAACATTCCCACACCAAGGAACAACAACAAAGCGGGTAAGCCGAAACGATAACCGGCCTTACCGGCGAATATACTTAAAAACAGGATCACAGAAGCTATTAATAGCACTTGCTCAGGATTTTGAAACATACGCAAAACGGGTTTTATGATTAGTGATTTGATACTTTGTTACAAAGTTCGTAAACTTTTTGTAATTATAATCACACAAAAAGAAGAAATCCGGTCCCAAATTTACAGGAAGACCAGATTTATTCTTTCTATAGAAAAACAAATCTTTCTTACAAATTGTTCGAGAATTTTTCTATCTCGCATAGAATCATTACTTTTGGCAAACATACATATCCGCTTTATGAACAAAAAACATCTATTTACGCTGTTGTTCACATTACTCGTATGGACGAGCTGTAACAACCAACAACATTTTATTACCGACGCCGCTTACCGAGCTGAGGTCGAGAACGATTTCCAAGCGAAACAGGCCGCTCTGCCTAACGGAGACCTTTTCGCAGTATTTAACGATCAAATGACTCCCGAAGAGAGGGAGGCGTTAACCTTCATGTACGCCTATATGCCGATTGGAGACATCACGGACTATAGTGGCGATTTCTATTTGAAAAACATCCGTTCCTCTTTCCAAGCACGGAATGAGATGCCTTGGGGCGATAGCATCCCAGAGGATATCTTCCGCCATTTCGTATTGCCGGTACGAATCAACAATGAGAATCTGGATGAAAGCCGCATGGTTTTCTTTGATGAGTTGAAAGACCGGGTGAAGGGTCTCTCGTTGTACGACGCCGTACTGGAAGTGAATCACTGGTGTCATGAGAAGGTTATCTATACTCCTTCCGATGGGCGCACAAGTTCCCCTTTGGCATCCGTAAAGACCGCTTACGGTCGTTGCGGTGAGGAGTCTACCTTCACGGTAGCCGCTTTACGTTCCGTGGGTATCCCCGCACGTCAGGTATATACGCCTCGCTGGGCGCATACAGATGATAACCACGCATGGGTAGAAGCTTGGGTGAATGGTAAATGGTATTTCCTCGGCGCTTGCGAGCCCGAACCGGTATTGAATCTGGGTTGGTTCAACGGCCCTGCTTACCGGGGTATGTTGATGCATACGAAAGTATTCGGTAAATACAATGGCCCGGAGGATGTCATGGAACGTACCGATGGGTATACCGAGATCAACGTGATCGATAATTACGCGCCTTCGGCTAAAGCTGTTATCACGGTTACGGATGCCAATGGCAAGCCAGTGAAGGACGCTCTGGTTGAATTCAAGATTTATAATTATGCCGAGTTTAACAGTGTAGCCCGCAAGAAGACGGATGCGGATGGCAAATGCTCATTATCCGCCGGAAAAGGGGATATGTTGGTATGGGCCAGCAAGGACGGCAAATTCGGCTACAGCAAGGTCTCTTTCGGCAAAGACGGAGAGGTTACGATCGCCTTGAACAAAAAACCGGGAGATGTGGAGACGATCGCCCTAGATATCATACCACCGGTGGATGGCTCTATCCCAGCGGAAGTTACACCGGAGCAAAAGGAAGCGAACGCCAAACGTTTATTGGAGGAAGACGCTATCCGTAATAAATATGTAGCCACTTTCTATACGGAAGAGAAAGCGGAGGCTTTAGCGAAAGAATTGGGTATCGACCCGATGAAGACGGAGGATTTCATGATTGGTAGCCGTGGTAACTGGATGGAGATCGAGAAGTTCTTACGGGAGACTCCCGCCGAGAAGCGTGCGCAGGCGATGGCATTATTGGATGTCGTGTCCGCTAAGGATCTACGTGATACACCAGCGTCTGTCTTCGCAGATCATTTGAATAATACGCCGGCCGTTCAAAGCGAATGGTTCAATGAATATATCATGAATCCTCGTGTGGCCAATGAGTTCCTGACTCCTTATAAGAGTTTCTTCGCCGCGAATATTGAGCCTTCCCTTGCGAAACAAGCCGTAGAGAATCCACAGGCATTGGTGGATTGGGTGAAGAATAACGTCTCCATTAACGACGCACTAAATGCGCAACGTATTCCGATCATGCCGATGGGTGTCTGGAAATCTCGTATCGCTGATAAGGGCTCCCGTAATATCTTCTTCGTGGCCGTGGCTCGTAGCTTAGGTATTCCGGCACGTATCGAGCCGGTAGCCCGCAAGATCCAGTACTTCAAGGACAACGCTTGGGTAGACGTCGATTTCGAGGCTGCCGTACAGACGACCGCTAAACAAGGCAAGGTAATCGCTTCTTACCAACCGATCAAGGCGCTGCAGGACCCGAAATATTACAGTCACTTCACGATCGCCAAGGTTTTGCCGAACGGTACTTTACAGACCTTGAATTTCGAGAGAGGCGGTAATGTGGATATGGGCTTGGGAGATACTTGGAGCGGATTACTGAAGAAACCGTTATCCATGGATGAAGGTAATTATATGTTAGTGACCGGTACTCGTATGGCAAACGGTAGCGTATTGGCCGAGATCGAGTTTTTCAATGTGGAGGCAGACAAGACCACCCCGATCCAATTGGAGATGCGCGAAAGCAAGGACGAGATACAGGTGATCGGTAATTTCAACTCCGAGAATAAATTCAAACGTGCGGACAACGGCGAGGAAACTAGCTTGCTAGCTACTACCGGACGTGGCTACTATATCGTAGCGCTTCTAGGCTCCCGCCAAGAACCGACAAACCATGCGATGCGTGATATCGCCGCCGTGAAGAAGGAACTAGAAGATTGGGGACGAGGCATCGTGCTTCTCTTCCCGGACGAGAAAGGCTATAAGAACTTCGATCCGAAAGAGTTCGGCGATTTACCGGGCACGATCACATACGGTCTGGATATCGACGGGGCGATCCAAAAGGAGATGGCTACAGCGATGAAATTGCAAAACGCCAATACCTTGCCGATCTTCTTGATCGCCGATACGTTCAATCGTGTCGTATTTGTCTCTCAAGGCTATACAATTGGCTTGGGCGAGCAGTTAATGAAAGTTATACATAAGCTATAACAGATCGTTTCACAAGTGTGATCTGATCTTTTCACCCATGTGAAACGATCGGATCACGGCTGTGAAACGTTCTTTTCACCTATGTGAAAAGATCTATACGACAGGAGACACTCATTTCTTCTACCACAAACCGATCAGACTTCCTCCCTAGATTCGTTTTAATTCCCTTATTTTTCCCGTTCTTCCCAATCAAGGATTCATCTATCAAAAAAATAATATCTTTGATTAAACCTTTTTACGAAAGGGCAGTCTAAACTTGCGTTTAGTTATATATTTTGGAGTAACGAGTGTAAATTATCAGTAAATACCATACGAGAACATGATGACAAAGAGAGCGAAATGGGGAGTTACGGCGGCTATCTTATTAATGATAGCGGGAATGATCGCTTACCCTCAATTGAAAAACAAGTTCAAGGCATCCCAAGATGCCGCTTCCGTCGTACCCACATCGGGCACGAGCCTGCGAAACCAGACACTTAACATCAACGCCGAGGTATTAAAATACCAATCATTAACCGATAAGATCATGAGTACCGGGAGTACCCTTCCGGACGAAGAGGTGGATTTGGCTTTCGAGTCCTCCGGTAAGGTGGTAGCAATCTATTTCACGGAAGGTACCCACGTAAAGGCGGGCGATCTGTTGGCCAAAATCAATGACAAGCCGCTGCAAGCCCAGCTAAAGAAGCTGGAAGCCCAAGTCCCTTTAGCCAAGGATCGTGTCTATCGCCAACGTACCTTGTTGGAGAAAGACGCCGTCAGCCAAGAAGCCTACGAGCAAGTAGCCACCGAATACGAGAAGCTAATGGCGGATATCGAGCTGGTCAAAGCGAATATCGCCCAGACAGAGCTTCGGGCTCCTTTCGACGGGATCATCGGACTTCGCTCCGTGAGTGAGGGCGCATACGTTACCTCCTCCTCTTCCGTAATCGCCAAGTTGACCAAGATATCCCCTTTGAAAATTGAGTTCTCCATCCCCGAGAGCTACGCGGCCGAGGTACAAGACGGAACCCCGATCCTGTTCCGCATGGAGAAAGACGGTATGATGCAGAACTATAAGGCGACCGTTTACGCCGTGGAAAGCAAGGTAGATATGGCAACCCGTACCTTGAAAGTACGTGCCACTTACCCGAATCCGGGCGAGAATATCTTACCCGGCCGTTATACCTCCGTCGAGATCAGCAAGCGGGAGATCAAGGACGCTTTAGCCATCCCCAGCGAGGCCGTTATCCCCGAGATGGGAAAAGACATCGTTTACTTATATAAGAACGGCGTGGCCGAGCCTCAAGAGATCACGATCGGTATTCGAACCGAGAGCCGTGTACAGGTATTGCAAGGGTTGAATGTGGGCGATACGCTGATCACGTCCGGAGTGATGCAGTTACGTACCGGCATGAAAGTTTCTATTGATAACTTGACTGAATAAGGAGAAGAACGATGGCAAATATTTCAGAAACCAGTATAAACCGGCCCGTACTCTCGACAGTGATGATGCTGGTCATCCTCCTGTTCGGCTTTATCGGTTACCGGTTCCTTGGCGTCCGGGAGTTCCCGAGCGTAGACCAGCCGATTATCTCGGTCAACGTATCTTATCCCGGAGCGAACGCCGACGTGATCATGAATCAGATCACCGAGCCGTTGGAGCAGAATATCAACGGTATCCCGGGTATCCGTTCATTGAGTAGCGTGAGTAGCCAAGGCAGCAGCCGCATCACGGTAGAGTTTGAGTTGTCCGTGGATATGGAAACGGCGGCGAACGATGTACGTGATAAGGTATCTCGTGCCCAACGCTACCTTCCCCGCGACTGCGACCCACCTACGGTATCGAAAGCGGATGCCGATGCCTCCCCGATCATGCAGATCGCCATCCGAAGCAACAAACGCTCGTTGATGGAGTTGAGCGAGATCGCCGAGCTGACGGTGAAAGAGCGCTTGCAGACCATCGAGAACGTGAGTGGCGTGGATATCTGGGGACAAAAACGGTATTCCATGCGTCTATGGCTGGACCCAATCAAGATGGCGGGTTACGGAGTGACCCCGATGGACGTGAAAAACGCCGTCGATAACGAGAACGTGGAGCTTCCTTCCGGTAGTATCGAGGGAAATACGATCTCCTTATCCATACGTACCTTAGGATTGATGCATACCGCCAAGGAATTCAACGATTTAATTATCAAGGAAGACAACAACAACATCGTGCGCTTCAGCGATATCGGACGTGCGGAGGTAGCTCCCGAGGACTTGCGGAGCTTACTGAAGAAGAACGGCGAGCCAATGGTTATGACCGTTATCATCCCCCAACCGGGAGCCAACCATATCGAGATCGCCGACGAAGCCTACAAGCGTATCGAGCAATTACAAAAAGACCTGCCGGAAGATGTCACGATCGAGATGATGTATGACAACACTCGCTTTATCCGGGCCTCTATCAGTGAAGTACAACAGACGATTTACGAGGCTTTCCTCTTGGTCGTATTGATTATCTTCTTGTTCCTCCGCGACTGGCGGGTCACGCTGGTTCCTGTCGTCGTTATCCCCGTATCGTTGGTAGGAGCTTTCTTCGTGATGTATATCTCCGGATTCTCCGTCAACGTATTGACGATGTTGGCGGTCGTGCTCTCGGTCGGTCTGGTGGTAGACGACGCGATCGTGGTGGCGGAGAATATATATGTACGTATCGAGCAAGGCATGTCGCCGAAAGAGGCGGGTATCGAAGGATCGAAAGAGATCTTCTTCGCCGTGGTATCTACCACGATCACCCTGATCTCCGTATTCTTGCCGATCGTGTTTATGGAAGGTATGACGGGGCGCTTATTCAAGGAGTTCAGTATCGTGATCGCCGGTTCGGTCGCTATCTCCTCGTTCGTGGCCCTTACGTTTACACCGATGTTGGCTACCAAGCTATTGAAGAGGAGAGAGAAGAAAAACTGGTTCTATCGGAAGACCGAGCCGTTCTTCGAGGGATTGAACACGATCTACGCCAAGTCGTTGAACGCATTCTTGAACCATAAGATATGGTCGATCCCTATCGTTATCCTTCTTTTCGGATCGATCGGGTACTTCTGGAAGAACATTCGTTCCGAGTTATCGCCTTTGGAGGACCGTTCCATGATCTCCGTGAATATGCGCGGGCCGGAAGGGGCTACCTTCGAGTTTATCCGCGACTACGCGGACCGTATCGAGCAAATAGCCGACTCCATCGCTCCCGAGAAGCAATCCATCATGACCCGCTCGTGGGAAGGAGGAGGTTCGCTAAACCTCATATTAAGCGATATCAAGGAACGGGAACGCTCGCAGATGGAGATCGCCGAGACCTTGTCGAAAGAAGTCCGCAAAGAGACCTTGGCCCGCGCCTTCGTACAACAGCAATCCACCTTCGGCGGACGCCGGGGCGGTATGCCTATCCAATACGTATTGCAGGCCCCGACCTTGGATAAACTGCAAGAGTTCCTGCCTACGTTTATGCAAAAGGTGAACGAGAGCCCGGTCTTCCAGATGGCGGACGTGAACTTGCGCTTCACCAAGCCGGAGGCACGTATCGAGATCGACCGGGATAAGGCTTCCTTATTGGGTGTCAGCACCCGGAATATCGCCCAGACCTTGCAATATGCGTTGAGCGGACAGCGTATGGGCTACTTCTATATGAATGGTAAGCAATACCAGATATTGGGCGAGATCAACCGCCAGCAACGAAATACCCCTGTCGATTTAAAATCGATCTATGTACGTAGTAACAATGGGGAAATGATCCAGCTGGATAACTTGGTTAAGGTTACGGAAAACGTGGCGCCACCCCAATTGTATCGCTATAACCGTTTCGTATCAGCGACGGTTTCCAGTGGATTGAATAAAGGATACACGATCGGCGATGGTCTGGACGAGATGGACCGTATCGCCTCGGAGGTGCTGGATGGTAGCTTCCGCACCGCTCTTTCCGGCGAGTCGAAAGAGTTCCGTGAGAGTTCTTCCAGTTTGATGTTCGCCATGATCTTGGCCTTGCTGATGATTTATTTGGTGTTGGCCGCCCAGTTCGAGAGTTTCAAGGACCCGTTGGTAGTGATGTTCACCGTGCCTTTGGCTATCGCCGGTGCGTTGATGTTCATGAGTTATTCGGGTATCACGATGAATATATTCAGCCAGATCGGTATCATTATGTTGATTGGTTTGGTGGCGAAGAACGGTATCTTGATCGTAGAGTTCGCCAATCAGCGGCAAGAGTCGGGACTTAGTTTGCCGGAAGCGATCCGCTCGTCCGCGACCCAGCGTCTGCGCCCGATCTTGATGACCAGCGTATCGACCATCCTCGGTCTGGTACCGTTGGTATACGCTACTGGCGAGGGTGCCCAAGGGCGTATCGCCATGGGTGTAGCGGTAGTAGGCGGAATGTTGGTATCGACCTTCTTGACCCTGTTTATCGTACCGGCCATGTATTCATTTATATCCACCAACCGAAAAAAACAAAACACCTAGTTGTAGATTTATGAAGAAATATGTATATACCTTATTATTTGCCTTCTCTTCCCTCTTTATGGCGGAAGCGCAGCAACTATTCGATCTGAAACGGTGTATCGAAACCGGATTAGAGCAGAACTACTCCATCCGTATCATTCGTAACGAGCAACAGATCAGCGACAATAACGCCACCCCCGGAAACGCCGGTTATCTGCCTACCGTAGATATGAGCGGCGGATTCAGCGGAAATATCAATAACAACCGTAACAGCCTGCAAGACGGATCGATCGAGAAGGCGAATGGTATAAACAGCGAGACGGGCAACGTCGGACTAAACGTTAACTGGACGGTTTTCGACGGTTTCGGTATCCAAGCCGAATACTCTCGCTTGAAAGAATTACAGCGAATGGGGGAATTGAACACCCGCATGACCATCGAGGATTTCGTAGCCAACCTTTCCAGCGAGTACTACAACCTAATCCGGCAGAAAATCCGTTTGCGTAACCTCCGTTCCACCTTGGATCTTTCCAAGGAGCGTTTACGGATCGTGGAAGAACGGTATTATATCGGCTCCATGTCCCGTCTGGACTTGCAACAGGCTCAAGTGGACTTCAACTCGGATAGCTCCAAGGTATTAAACCAATTGGAGGTCGTGCATACCTCCCGTATCCGCCTGAACGAGTTGATGGCATTAAATAATGTGGAGGAGGAAATCCAGATCAAGGACTCCTTGATCTACCCGAACCCGTTCCTCGACGAGGTAGATCTATGGAAGAATACCCTCGAAGCCAACGCCTCACTCCTGATCGCCCAAAAGAACCAGACGTTGTCTGAGCTTGATTATAAAAAGGTAAAAAGCCGCTATTATCCCTATGTCAAGCTAAACGCAGGCTACGGCTACACGGCGAACTGGACGGAAGTGGGCAATTACGACCTCCAACAACGGCTGTGGCTTAATTACGGCGTGACCATCGGTATGAGCCTCTTCGATGGTTTCAACCGGAAACGTGAGCAACGCAACGCCCGCATCCAAATCGAGAACCAGCAATTGCGCATCCAAGAACTGGAACTTGCCCTGCGTGCGGACATGAGCAACTTCTGGATGGCCTATAAAAACAACCTCGACCTATGGAGCCTAGAGAAAGAGAACCTCGTAGCCGCCCAAGAGAACTACCGGATCGCCATCGACCGCTATAAACTCGGCGAGTTGTCTGGTATCGAATTGCGTGAGGCACAAAACAGTCTGCTGGAAGCGGAGGAGCGTCTTTCCGTGGCGGAATACTCCACCAAGATCTGTGAGATCTCGCTGCTTCAATTAAGCGGGCAGATATTAACCTATATCCGCCCAGAACCGGAGAAAGCCAGTTTCTAAGATAAAGCCAGTGCCACGCTGATGGCATGACTGTGCCACTGCGATGGCACGCTGGTGCCACCGTTATGGCACGGCTGTGCCATCCGCATGGCACAAGTCATTATAACCCCGTTTAATGACTAGAGGCTTATGCTAATTGCGTTTTTTTATGTAAGTTCGCGGTAAATGGCAAGGTCTCATTGCCCAATGACAAAAAGAAATGCAAATACTACCAAAGGTTAATACATTACGAAAAGGATCGCTCTTGTACCGCAGCATCCGTTACCGTAAAGGATTCGGAGTACATTCGCCTTTCGTTTTTAACCTCATCACGAAGGTCATCGAGGAAAAATGCTCTTATTATAGTTTCTATGATATAGAGCTTTTACGTAAGCAGTTATTATTCAGGGAAGGAGAGATCACCTATCCAGACCGGCAGAACAAAGGGAAACGAAAGACCCGTTCCATCAGCGAGATCGTAAAACGGGAATCCATCCGGCCCAAGCATGGCGCCTTATTATTCCGTTTGACAAACTATTTCAAGTCCAAGAATATCCTCCAGATAGGAACCACGATGGGGTTGTCTACCTTATATCTAACCTCCTATGCCACGGGATTGAAATGTATCGCCTTGGAAAATGTACCGGAATTCGCCACGATTGCCCGTCAAGCATTCGCTAAAGAGGGACGTAATCCCGTCGATTTGCGTATCGGTAATTATAAGGACTTGCTTCCCCAAGCCTTAAATGACATAAATAGCTTAGATTTTGTTTTTTTCAACACTTTATATGAACAACATAACAACCTCTGGCTGTTTAATGAATGTATGAAATACGCGCACAACGATACGGTATTCGTTTTTGAGGGAATCAAGGCGAGCCGTAAGATGCGTGAACTTTGGGAAGAGATCTGCGCATGTCCGGAAGTGACGGTCACCTTAGATCTTTACTCGCTAGGGATTGTCTTGTTCAACAAGAAATTGCACAAACGAGATTATATTGTTTATTTTTAGGATTCAAAACAAGTCAGATATGAAGAAGAGTATTATCTATACCAGAACAGGCGATAAAGGAACCACTTCACTGGTAGGTGGACAACGCGTGTCGAAAGCGCACGATCGGATCGAGAGCTATGGCACCGTAGATGAGCTGAACTCCTTTATCGGATTATTAATCACGGCCTTGAATGATGAGAAAGATACTGATTTCTTATCATTCATCCAGCATAAGCTATTCACGATCGGTTCTTACCTAGCCACGGATCAAGCGACCACGGAATTGAAAATCGAGAGCAAGGTAACGCCCGAGAGCATCGAGCGTATCGAGCGGGAGATAGACCGTCTGGATAACGAGCTGCCGAAAATGCACGCGTTCATCCTACCGGGAGGATGCCGCTCGGCCGCCCTCGCACACGTTTGCCGCACCGTTTGCCGTCGTGCCGAGCGACAAATCTACCGCTTGGCCGAGAATTGCCCCGTTGAGGAGCCTGTATTGATATTTATGAACCGTTTATCGGATTATTTCTTCGTTCTGGCACGAAAAGAATGCATAAATAATAACGGTAAAGAAATTATTTGGGATTATACTTGCGTATAATAAATAAAGTCATATTTTCGCGGAAAAATAGAGAACCAAATCGCTTCGGCGGTTATTAATACTTGACAGCTATGTATTGGACATTAGAGTTAGCTTCAAAATTGGAAGACGCACCCTGGCCTGCGACTAAGGATGAACTTATTGACTATGCACAACGTTCTGGTGCGCCATTAGAAGTGATTGAGAATTTGCAGGAAATGGAAGATGAAGGCGAGATTTACGAATGCATGGAAGACATCTGGCCGGATTATCCAAGTAAAGAAGACTTCTTCTTCAACGAGGAAGAATACTAGTTCAATTGAGAATTGAAAATTGAAAATTAAGAAATAGAAGAACGAGGTGGCGGACGATCGAGCTCCCCTGCCTCGTTGTTTTTTTGTGAAAATACAATTTATCCGGATTTGCTGCGTTTGTAGTTACAACGTGAAGTGAATGTTTAAATGAGAAGACGTCTTCTTTCGATCTTGATCCTTTTGTGTACTTGTGCGGGAATCGTACGGGCGCAATATGACGCACGCTTAAGTCAATACTTCATGGCGAAACCGTATTATAACCCGGCCGTGGCCGGAGCTACGGAGGACTTGAATATATTGGCTCTCGCCCGCTTGGAAATGATCGGCGTACATGGGGCACCCAAGTCGTTCTTCATTACCGCGGATATGCCACTCGCTTTAGGCAAGACGAATCATGGTGTCGGATTGGTTGTATTTACCGAGGCGATCGGGCTTTTCCAGAATACGCATGTAGGGGCGCAATACGCCTATAAGTATAAATTATTCGGGGGAGTCTTGAGCGGCGGTCTGCAAATCGGCTTAGTCAACCAGTCGTTCGACGGAACCAAGGTGATAAAGGTTGAGTCCGAATACCATCAAGAGACCGACGCCGCCATTCCTGTAGAGCAGGTCAGCGGCATGGGGTTGGATATGAACTTCGGTATTTACTATACCCATAAACGGTTTTACGCCGGGTTTGGCATGACGCATATCACCCAACCGGAGCTTCAACTGGACGAGAACGCCTATACCTATATAGGTCGTTCACTTAATTTAATGGGTGGATACAATATTCAATTAAAGAATCCGTTGATAGAATTACAGCCCTCGGTGTTCTTGCTGACAGACATGCAAAGTTTTCATGCGGATATTACCGCTAGGCTGGAATATAATAAGATGTTTAATGGTGGTTTTTCCTATCGGGTGAATGAATCGGTGGGCATCATGTTCGGCGTAAAGCTAGGTCGTTTCCATGCGGGTTACGCCTTTGATTTCCCGACCACGGCCCTAGGCCGGGCAAGTAGCGGTAGCCACGAGCTATGTGTCAAGTATGCCTTAAAGCTGAACAAGACGAAGACAGGGAAAAATAGACATAAAAGTGTACGTATATTATAGTATATGAAAAAAGTATTATTAGTACTTGTAACGGTAGCCTTGCTTACCTCCTGCGGTAAATCTCTCCGGAGTGCCGGCGGTGAGGTGACAGGTGTCAGATCGGTAGCGTTCAATGAACCAGCGCCGTATGGAATGGTCTTGGTTAAAAGAGGTTCGTTCGAGATGGGTCCCGCCGACAAGGATTCCTTGTGGGGAATCATGCCGGAGACGAAAGGGGTCTCTTTCGACGCGTTCTGGATGGATCAGACAGAGGTAACGAACGCCAAATATCGCCAGTTCGTTTATTATGTGAGAGACTCTATTATCCGTGAACGCTTGGCGGACCCGGCTTATGGAGGCAACGATCTGTTCAAGATCACGGAAGACCGTTACGGGGAACCTGTCACTCCGCATTTGGACTGGAACCGTCCGATTCCTTGGAGACGGGCGAACGAGGATGAGCAACGTGCGATAGAAAGTGTCTATTACACGAATCCCGTTACCGGAGAGAAAGGTTTGGACCCTAAACAAATGATCTATAAATACGAGTGGTACGACTATACCGCCGCCGCCCTCCGCAAGAATCAATTGAACCCGGCGGACCGGGTTCGTAATACGGATATTCAGGTAGATCCGAACGAGGTAGTCATGATCTCCAAGGACACCGCTTACATCGATGATGAAGGACGTGTAATCAACGAGACGATCACCCGCCCGTTAAGCAGCGAATGGGATTTCTTGAATACCCGTATCGTCAATATCTATCCGGACGAGAATTGCTGGGTGAACGATTTCAAGAATGCGTACAACGAGCCATATACCCGTATGTATTTCTCTCATCCGGGTTACGATGATTATCCCGTAGTCGGTGTTTCTTGGGAACAAGCGACTGCCTTCTGCGTATGGCGTACGAATTTATACAAAGAATCCTTGAGCTTGCCACCGGGACAATTGGTAGAGCCATTCCGTCTTCCGTCCGAAGGAGAATGGGAATATGCCGCCCGTACAGGTAAGAACGAGAATAAGTTCCCTTGGTCTACCGACGAGCTTCAAGACAGCAAAGGTTGTTTCTTGGGTAACTTCAAGCCGGGTAAAGGTAATTATACGGAGGATGGCCATTTGATTACGTCTCGTGTAGGCTCTTTCGCCCCGAATGAGTTCGGGTTATACGATATGGCAGGAAACGTGGCGGAATGGACCTCAACGTCTTACTCCGAGTCTGGCCCGAGCCAAATGAGCGACATGAACCCGGATCTGCGTTACAACGCCGCCAAGAACGATTCCTACGCCATGAAAAAGAAAGTAGTGCGAGGAGGTTCTTGGAAAGATGTCTCACAATTTATCCGTTCGGACATGCGTACTTTCGAGTTCCAGAACGAGAGCCGTTCTTACATCGGTTTCCGTTGCGCACGTACCCAAATAGGATTCTCTCGCTCCAAGGGAAAGAAATAAGCGGGAATTATAAATTTAAAGTTTTGAATCATTTAAGACAATAATACGACGATGGGAAAATATAGAAGATATAAAAACAGACTGGAGATGTTCCTCTCCAGCGAAAGAGGAAAACGAGTATTGAACTTCCTGTATAGTTGGGGTGCGTCCATCGTAATCCTCGGTGCGTTATTTAAGTTATTACATATACCATACGCTAACCAAATCCTGTTCGTGGCGATGATCACCGAGTCTATCGTATTCTTTATCTCGGCGTTCGAGCATCCGAACAAGGAGTATCATTGGGAAGATGTTTTCCCCGTATTGAAATCAAAGAACCCGATGGATCGTCCGGATTTCACCGGTACGCCGATCTCAACCATGATCAATTCTACGGATAATGTAGAAGACGATGAGATAGCCGGGGGAATAAATATCGGTTCGGCAGCGTCTAAGGCGAACGCGCAAAGAGGTGGTTCCTTGAATATCGCAGGTAATCTGGACGTGACGGAAGAAGATACCAAGAACTTATCCGAGAGCATCAAGAAATTAAGCGGAGCGGCCGAGCAAATTTCCAAGATGGCGGAATTGACGGAAGCTACCCAAAAATATCTGGAGCAATTATCTGGCATGTCTGAGAACATGGAGCGTTTCAGCCAAGTGACTAATTCGCTTACGAACGTATCCGATACACTGTTGAACTCTTATAAGAGTATCACGGATAATTCCGATGGCATCAACCAAAACTCCCGTGGTTACGTACACCAGATGGAACAATTGAACCGTAACGTATCCGGATTGAATACCATCTATGAGATCCAGTTGAAGAGTATCAGTTCGCAGATCGAATCTATCGAACACATCAATAGTGGCTTGAATCGTATCCGTGAGATGTATGACGGATCGGTAGTAGATAGTTCCGTATTCCGTAACGAGACGGAAAAGATGACTCGCCAACTGGCCGAATTGAACCAAGTATACAGTCGTTTATTGCAAGCGATGACCGTGAATATGGGCTACCAACAACCGGCGCAGCCGCAACAACAACCTCAACAACCGATGTATCAGCAGCCACAACAGCCCGGTTACCAACAGCAATATCAGCAACCCTATGGTTACCAACAGCCACAACAGGCTCCGTATACAAACAACCCAATGAAGTAAAGAAATATGGCAGGAATATCAAATAATCCCAATTCTCCCCGTCAGCGGATGATCAACCTGATGTATCTGGTGTTCATCGCCATGATGGCACTGAATGTGTCGTCGGAGGTGCTGGATGGTTTTGAGTTGGTGGAAGGTAGCTTGCGAACCTCTATCGATAACTCCTCTCGCCGAAACAAGATCGTAGCGGACGAGATGGAAGCTTATTACCAAGAGAATCCCCAGAAAGTGGGTGAGTGGGCATTGAAGGCCCGTGAGGTGAAAAGAGCCTCAGATAGCCTCTATACGTATATACAAGATTTAAAGATCCGTATCGCTAAGGTAGCTGATGGCGAGAATGCCAACGTAAACAGCATCGAGCATAAGGATGATTTGGAAGCCGCTTCCCGTGTAATGCTCTCTCCTGTAAGCGGAGAAGGTAAAAAGCTGAGAGCGGAAATTGATAAGTATCGTATCTGGATGGGCGGCTTTATCGAAGATTCGGCGAAGACTGCCGTATTGGAGGCGAACCTAAGCACGACTCCCCCTCATAAAGCGGGGATCAATACCCGTACTTGGGAAGAGGCCTTGTTCGAGAATATGCCGGTAGCGGCGGCTGTTACCCTGTTAACAAAAATGCAAAGTGACGTTCGCTACGCCGAAGGTGAGGTCTTATCGAACTTATTGAATAGCGTAGACGTTGGCGATTACCGTGTGAACCAGATCACGGCGCAGGTAATCCCGGAAAGCCAGATCGTAATGCGAGGAAGCCAGTACAAGGCGAATATCGTATTATCGGCGGTAGACTCTACGAAACGTCCTACGATCTATGTAAACGGAAAAGAATTACCTTACGAGAATAAAGGAGTCTTCACGGTGAATACCGGAGCTGCCGGGACATTCCCGATCAAAGGTTATATCGAGATGCCGAATAGCGACGGCAGCATCATGCGCCGGGATTTCGAGAGCGAGTATTTCGTGACCGAGCCGACAGCTACCGTGGCCCCGACATTGATGAACGTATTATATGCCGGTATCGCCAACCCGATGCGTATCGCCGTCCCGGGTGTACCGAGCGGTAATGTGACAGCTACCATGACGAACGGCACATTAACCCGCAGCAAGGATGGTTGGGAAGCCCGCCCGTCTAAAGTAGGAACGGAAGCCGTGATCACGGTAAACGCTCGTATGGCGGATGGCCGGAACATAGAGATGGCAAAGACTACCTTCCGCGTGCGTGCCCTCCCCGATCCCCTACCTTATATCGAGTATAAGGATCAAAACGGTAACGTCCGTAAGTTCAAGGGAGGTATGATCGCCAAACGTAGCTTGGTAGAGGCTGACGGTATTCTGGCCGCTATCGACGATGATTTGCTAAATGTAAAATATACGGTATTACGTTTTGAGCTGACTTTCTTCGACTCCATGGGTAACGCTATCCCGGAAGTGGCCGAAGGAACCAACTTCTCGCAACGTCAGAAAAACTATATCCGCAATTTAAGTAAGGGTAAACGTTTTTATATCACCCGTGTAGTCGCGAAAGGTCCGGACGGTATCGAACGTACCATACCGACTATCGAAGTAATCGTAAATTAAGATTCGCAGTATGAAACATCTGTATTACATAGCCGCTTTGGCCGCCACTTTTTTAACAGCGATGCCTCTTCACGCGCAAGAAGAAGCAGAGAACGATGCTACGCAGCAACAACAAACGCGTCGCCGTTCGCCTCAAGCCAGCCGTGGGGAAAGAAACGATAAGAAAGATACCGGTTTACCCGAACTGACCGTACGGGCCCAAGATATGAACGAGCGTTTGACGCAAGAGATCGGGAACGCTCGCTGGATGCGTATTATCTACCGGCAGGTGGACTTGATGAAAGAGCAGAACGCTCCGCTTTATTACCCGACCCGCCCGATGAACGGACAGATGAATCTTTTCTCCGTAATCTTCCAGCTTTTAGGTGAGAATAAGATCAAGGCCTATGAGTATCTGGACGGATACGAGGAGTTTGACGAAGCCCATTTGATCAACTTCAAGGATTTGCTGGATCGCTTCTACATCCTTTATGAGGAGATACCGGGGAGAGCGGGTGAGGAACCGACTTTCGTAATCAATGAAAGCGATATACCTGCAGCCGACGTACGGTCTTACTATGTAAAAGAAGCATGGTATTTCGACCAGAATAATTCCGCTTTTGATGTCAAGATATTGGCGATTTGCCCGATCCTTACCTCTACAGGTGATATGGGAGAGACAACCATGCCTATGTTCTGGCTTCCTTACGAGAATATACGTCCGTATATCAGCAATTCATACATCATGACGTCTAATATGAATAACGCCATGACTTTTACGATGGATGACTATTTCCGTCGCCGGATGTTCGAGGGGGATATCATCAAGACCCAAAACTTGATGAATCTGCCATTGCAGGCGTATTGCCCGACACCGGATTCCTTAAAGAACGAGCAAGCTCGTATCGAAGGTCAATTAACCGGCTTTGAGAAATCACTCTGGTATCAACCGGATACGACTCAAGTAGCGGTAGACAGCAAAGCCGCAAAGAAGGCCAGAAAGAGCGCCGCAAGAGGAAAAGGTACTACAACCAAAGAGCCTGCCTCCGAAAAGAAAGCTCCCACTGTCAAGGCTCCGAAAGCAGAAAAATCCGCTCCGGTACGCAGTGTTCGACGCAGAAGATAAAAACGGACTCACGATACGGGTCTGAGCGATAACCGGAAATACGCAACATATGAATAAAGAAATCAAGATTAGACCAGAGCAAGAGAACGATTTCCAAGCAGTAAGGGAAGTCGTGGAACTTGCTTTCCGTAACGTGGAGGACAGTGATCAAAGCGAACCGTACCTTGTAGAACGTTTACGAAAAACGGACGCTTATATTCCGGAGCTCTCCTTAGTCGCTGAATTAAACGGCGAAATCATAGGGCATCTCATGATGAGTAAGGTGGAAATCGTATCAGAAGACCAAAGCGTGATCTCTCTTGGGCTAGCACCGGTTTCGGTGGTACCGAAGTACCAAAGGATTGGCGTTGGTAGCGCTTTGATCCGTGAAGCGCATAAGCGAGCGGGAGAGCTAGGCTATAAATCGGCCGTCTTATTAGGACATAAGGATTATTATCCGAGATTCGGATATAAAAGGGCGATTGATTTCGGCATTGAGTTCCCATTCGATGTCCCCAGCGAATATTGCATGGTTGTCGAGTTGGCACCGGAAGGACTCAAGAACGTGCATGGAATGATTAAATATGCCAAACCTTTTATGGAGTGAGAACTGTCTGTAATGAAATGAGACGGGACATACCCCATCTCATTTCACCAGATAATCAGATCCTTATTTAGAACCTACCCATGTCCACTTATGCCAAAGACCTTCCAACGGTCCGTGTTTATGTCTTTCAGCCCACCATTTACAGAAGCGTACTTGCAAGAAGAAAAAGGCGATACCGATGAACATGCTGACCGTATAACCGCAGTAAGGAGCCAGATTCAAGCCGATCGGGAAATAGATCAACGCACCAGCAAAAGATTGTGTCACATAATTCGTCAAGCTCATCTTTCCATAAGAGCGTAAGATAGAGGTAAAACGCTTAAAGGCCTCGCGCTGATACAGTAACACAAAGGAAGCCACCAATACGAACGTAAAAGCGAATTTCTGCCACATATCAAACACAACACCTGCCGTCTGGCGCACGGTAGCGCTGTCCGCCGTATCCATCAACAATACTTTCAGTTGGTATAAAGGACCGAAAGCGATCGCAGTAATGATCAAGGTCTTTATCCAAAAACGGGAATTCTCCTCCGAGGGGATAAATAACTTTTTGCGCCCGATCAACATTCCCAGCATAAATAACCCGCAGGTCTGTACATACCGGCCGGCACCAACAGCCCAGAGCAAACTAGCCTTTTGTCCTAACGTCACGTTCTGCCAGATGAAATTCCATAAATCCCCCCGCTTGGTATGCTCCGCCATCTCTGAGTACATCTCCCCTACTCCTAAATTGGGTAATTGGTAATCCGGATTAAACAGGCTAGCGATATAATGATACCACTCCACCGGCTGCAATAAAAAGATAATAGCCGTTATCAAGACAGCCTTATCGCTCCATTTACGCACGATAAACAAAACAACGCCCACGATCGCATACAGCAGCAAAACATCGCCTGCCGGATAAAAAGCGGCGTTCAACGTAGCGAAGATCGTCAACAGCAGTAATCTTCAAAGGAAGCGGTAACCGAAGTCTTTTCCCTTCACCTGCAGGTTCGAATACTGTATATAAAAGGTAAAACCAAATAACAAGGCAAAAATAGAATACGATTTCCCGGCAAACAAAGCGTATACCACCGTAAACACGCCTTCATTCAATACGTTCAACCATCCCGGCAGCGTAGCCGGGTCTGGATAGACCGGATAGATAAAATGTTCCACATTATGCACTAATAAGATTGCCAAGACAGCGAAACCACGTAGCGCATCCACCACCTCTACACGAGGTGACTTAGAGATTGTTGTTTGTTGCATACTATTTATTTGCTACTTGTTGTTTCTGTTAACCATGCTACCTTTTGATTGGACTCATGCGGTTGGCCTATAATATCCGCATAAAGTTCCGGACGACGGGCATTTCGGTAACGATATCCTCCAGCCTGTCTCAATTTCTCAGGGATAGCCGTAGCGATCACGAAATCATCACCCAGTTTACGGCATTCCGCCACGATATCGCCGAAAGGATCCAGAATCATCGAGCAACCGTTCTTGATCTCATTATAATCACGCCCGATCGGATTGGAGAATACCACATATACCGCATTGTCGTACGCCCTAGCGGGAAGCCATTTCATAAGCCAAGCACGTCCCTTCAGGCCATCGAACTCCTGTCGCAAGGAAGTCGGATCGTTCGCCCGGTTCTCCCATAACACAGGATCTATCAAACCAGCCCCGGGGCGAGGGGAAGGGGTACACATCGTCACGTGAGGCATGAAAATGATATCCGCCCCTAATAAGGCCGTGGCACGGACATTCTCTATGATATTATTATCGTAGCAAATCAATATGCCACATTTCCATCCCTTGATCTCAAAAACCACATATTGATCGCCCGGCAAGATATTCGGATTAATAAACGGATGTAGCTTGCGGTACTTTGCCTTCAAGCCATTGCCATCCACGCAAACTTGCGCTTTATAGATACGATCCCCATCCCGCTCAAAGAATCCGGCCAGTAGCGTGACGCCAAACTCTTTGGCGATGGCGATCAAGGCTTGCGTACTCTCCCCCGTGGGGATCGGTTCGGCAATAGCCAACAATTCCTTGCGAGACAAGTCCTTGGCAAACGTATATCCACAAACCGAGCATTCGTGAAAAGCCACTACATCCGCTCCCTCTACCGACGCTTTCCGGCACATCTCCCGGATGACAGAAAGATTATACGCCTTATCGTTATCCCGTGTCTCGAACTGCACGGTGGCGATTTTCAATGGTTCCATGATATTTTGATTTAATTGGTTTATATATTTTTCGACTAGATTCGCAAAGATAACAATAATATACTACTTTTGCGGGATAACTTTTTCTACCGATCATGAATATCAGACAAACACGACAAGAAGATCTGGCCGAGGTAATGGCTATGTACGATTATGCACGCAGGTTCATGCAAGAGCATGGCAACGGGAATCAATGGATCAACGGATATCCTTCCAAGGAATTGATCTCCAACGAGATCAAGGCCAGCCATAGTTTCGTATGCGAAAATGAGCAGGGCGAGTTAGTGGGGACCTTTTGTTACATCGAGGGAATCGACCCTACTTACCTAAAGATCTATGAAGGCGAATGGCTGAACGATGAACCTTATGCCGTGATCCATCGCATGGCCTCCAACGGTAAGCAAAAGGGGATCTCGACCGAATGTCTAAAATGGGCATTCGCTCATTGCGATAATATCCGTATCGATACACACCGGGATAATATTGTCATGCAAAACTTATTGAAAAAGCATGGCTTCAAGCAATGCGGTATCATTTACATCGCAAATGGTACGGAACGCATCGCTTTCCACAAAATAGTAAACCCAACAAATAAAGAATCATGAAGCATCCTATTGACCTAGAGCATTGGAACCGGAAAGAACATTTCCTGTTTTTCGGTTCTATGGACGACCCTTTCTTTGGACTGACCACCCAGATAGACGTGACCTCCATCTATAAAGAGGCGAAAGCGGATCATGCCTCTTTTTTCCTCTACTCCTTACATAAGATTATGACAGCCGTTAATGAGGTGAAAGAGTTCCGGTACCGGATCATCGACAACATCCCTGTCTGCTTCGACCGAATCCACGTGGGAACAACGATTGGGCGGGAAGACGGAACATTCGGCTTCGGCTTCTTCAAATATACACCGGACAGGCAACTGTTCCTTCAAAACGCACAGAAAGAGATCGAACGTGTGCAAGCTCTCACAGGCCTTTGCAAAGATAGGGAATCAGACCGGCAAGACTTAGTCCGTTTCTCCCCGGTTCCGTGGATCGCCTTCACGGAGATGAAACACGCTTCCTCTTTCCGTACAGGCGATTCCGCTACCCGTATCTCCACCGGAAAGCTGATCGAGCAGAACGGGCATCGGATGCTCCCTATCTCCGTAACGGCTCATCATGGCTTGATGGACGGCAGACATGTGTCTATCCTCTTAGATCGTATAGCGGATAAAGACGGATGAGACGGATGAGCAAGGCAATCCGTTTCCGATTCTAAGGATGAAACTAAAGATGTGTTCTTATGAGCTTTGCGAGGCATGTTTTCTTTATGAATCAGATCTATTTGATAAACATTAATTCTTTCCCAACACTTTTTAGCGAGAAGTGATTGTTTCCATCGAAACGTTTCATAAACAGATCATTAAAAAATTATCACGATGGAAAGAGAAAGAGAACAAGGTTCCGACCGACTTGACACGGAGGAACGCAAAGAGTTGAACGACTCTGATTTCGGATTACCCGAAGAACGAAAATATCCTATGCCGGACGCCACACACGTACGGGCGGCCGAATCCTATTTTCGATACGCTACCGATCAGCAAAAGCCGGAATTAGCTCATAATATCTTGAGAAAAGCCAAAGAGTTCGGGGTTGATGTCGAAAGTCCGACAATCTTAGAATGGGCAAATCGCTACTAATACCCATTCTGATCCGCTTATTCACCGATACACCGTATGTGTTGGGTGGCACATACGGTTATGGCAGGTTATTTGCGTACCTGTAAAAAGCGCTTTGTCAAATATCTGCGAACCGGCTCGTCATAAAGTTTCAAACTAATGTAAGCCAATACTATACTTCCGATCACTAATGCCAACGCTTCCGGCCATGCTTCCGCAAATGTAAGGTTCTCCTTCTTCACCCACCCAAAATACAAGTATATAAGAGGGTAATGTACCATATACAAAGGATAAGAGATATCTCCCAAGAATTTACAAATACGGGCGGAATGTTTATCGGTTGTCTTCCCGGAAGCCCCCAGATAGACAAGCATAGGGAATATTAGGATCGCGCATACAGAATCATAGATACCGTTCATCCATAAAGCCTCACCGTCACCGACATAGGGCATGGAAAGTAAAACAACGATCGCCAAGCTACAAATCCAAAAAGCACCTTTGACATGAATGGGCTTAAAGACGCGCGACATCAACAATCCCATCGAGAAAGAAAATAACACTCGTAAAAAGCCACCGATCAAATTGTACTCTTCCATCGTCCACCCCACACCTAGGTGCCCCGCACCGGAAAAATTGAATATAGCGAACGAAGCCAATCCGATTCCCGCCAAGACAATAAGTGCCATAAGCGCCTTCGTTGACATCCGACGAATAAACAAGGCATACATAATATTCCCGATATACTCGAAGAACAAAGACCAACTAGGGCCATTTAAAGGAAACATCTCACCATTTCCACGGATCTCAGGCCCGGAACCGGGTACAGCCGGTATCAAAAAAAGGTTGATAAGCAAAGCTAGCATCACCATGGATATAGAGACATGCGTACCATCCCACTTCTCACACCCTTGTATACAAAACGCGATAACTCCCAAAACGGCTCCAAGGACAACCATCGGATGCAAACGGATCAACCGACGTTTGATAAAATCCTTTGTCGTCATGGTTTTCCACCGGTCGTCATAAGCATAACCAATCACGAACCCGGACAGGATAAAGAAGAAATCAACGGCTAAATAACCGTGATTAAATTGTTGATCAATGGGACTCGTAGCAAAGGCTTCGAATACATGATAAAATATAACCATTAACGCTGCGACACCTCTCAATCCATCAAGAAGGTCATAATGAGGTTTTGTGTCCGCAAATGCGGCCGCTGAGATTTTTGAGTTTGACATTAATTGTTTGAGCTTATTTTTGATACTACTATTACTCCTAATTTCCGCAAAAATACAAAAAGGCCCCATCTTTCACGTTATTAGACAGTTCTTTTTTCATTAGTTACACATAAATAAGGTCGCAAAATACGAAGTCCCCAGCAAAGCTTACGCCTGCCGGAGACTTGTTTCTTTATCCGTACTCCATCCTCACGGAGGTACTTACGGACCTCTTAATTTATTACTTTAGTATTAATATTAATCCAACTCCCGCCTGTTCATCCGTCACGGATTACTTGGGATCGAAACCCTCACGGGAATTGTTGATTATCTTATTTCATTATTCCTTTACTTTGAATATTCAATTATTTAACGACAACTTTCACAGTCTCCTCGCCAACCGTAACGAATACGATACCGGCAGGTACAGCGATTGTAGCGTTATCGGATGTAAGAACAGTCTCAGCTACAGACTGGCCTAATACAGTACGTACATAAGCGTTCTGACCAGCAGCGCCTTGGATCGTTACGACACCGTTGCCACCTACTACAACGATAGAGGAAGCAGCATCTTCAACAGAACCGTTAGAAGTCGGAACGTCAGTACCTAATGTGAAGACCATAGCGATATCATTGTCAGCAGTCAAACCAAGTTTTCCATTCAAGGCATAAACATAAACTGTCTTACCATCAATCTTTCTTTGAGAAGAAATAACATACTCATCCTCAGAATCCTTAGCTAAAGTTATATTAAACTTGAACGCATCCAGTCTATCAGAATTTACAGTCTCACCATCAGACTCCAATTCCTTAACAACTTTTACAGCCTCACCATTTACGGTAGTAGCGATTGTATCAACACCCTCAAGGATAGCCGGACGGAAGATTACCTTAGTATCCTCTGTTCCTTCCAAATAATATGCCTCATTTGTATATTCTTGAGCAGAGCCTTCTACGAAATATTTCAAAGAATCCTGAGCATTGAACATGAACATTCTCTCAGCCGGTGCTTCTTCGCCTTCAGCAACCTCAATGCCTTTAGAGATATAGAATGAAGGAGTCTTAGCCTTGCTATCCGCCGTATCCAACCAGAAAATCATGCTTTCCGCAGAAAGGATACCTTCAGTGATACCATTCTTATTCAACTGATAGTTGATAGAACCTAACATATTGTCAAATGATGCGTGACGTGGTTGAGAGGCCAATGACGGGTTGAACGGATTAGCGTCCAAGATCTCAACGTTTGCGTAACCATCATTCAAGTCACTAGCTGCTACATAACGCTTCTTATCATAAGCTACAGTTAAATTTGTGCTATTAACGCTCGCAGTTTTAACCGCAGAAGTATTATCAATTGAAGCAGCATAATCAAGCGTACCCCCAGAAGTCGCAGCTAACGAAACCAAAGAATAACCGCCTGCGGCATTCTTAATGATAGCGAACTCTGTAGCGGCATCCTTTTCTTTATCAGTAGCAGCGGCAGCACCTAAATATCTAGCATCGTCACCCTTAACTTCCGTCGTACGCAAGATATAAGTTGGAACAACCAAAGTATCCTTATCCGCAACTCTTACAACCTCATTCTTATCATTTAAGTAAGCATAAGTATTCGTATTCAAGATGTAATCAGCTACACCTTGCAAAGATTTATCCAAAGTTTCAGCACCTTTTACTCTTTCCGGATAAAGGGTCAACATTGTCGCCTTCTCATCGGTAGAGACCTTCATACTCTTTTTATCATTAGAAAGAACTGCATAAAGAGTCTTGTCACCAAATACGTTCTTACCATTGAATGTCATCTTAAAGCCCTCGGCGATCTGAGTATCCGTGAATACTTTATAACCGTCCGTACGAGTTGTAGCGATCGTGTTGAACTTAACGGAAGTTGTATTCAGTGCTAAATCTTCTGTTACACCTTTGGAAGCTTTTTCATCTCCTTTGATTGTTACTTCTTCTCCATCATAAGTTGCTTTATCTACTTTATAGCCACCTTCTTTTCCATCCGGTTGTAAACGTAATACCAAATCCTCACCTGTCTCACGGTTTGTCAATGTAAAATTATATTTGCCATCAAAACCAGAAACGATCCATTGGGATACCGGCATCGTAAAATCCGCACTATTATAAGCAACCACTCTTAAACCGTCACCTGTAGCAGGATCAACCGTTAAATACTTATGGTACTCTGTTTGAGCGTTTGGCTTACCCTCAGAGCTCTTGTCCTCATCATTACTTGTAAAGTAAATATTTACCACATTCTCAGCGTTCTTCTTCAATAATACAGAAGCGTCAAGATAAGAATTCGCACCCAGTTGCGGATGGATAGGAGTATAGTTCGTTTTTGTACTTCCTGATAATACAGTAGTCACATAAGTCTTCGTATCAGAAACAGAAGGCTTAACCGCAGCTACATTTACATCATAAGATTTCCCAGTATTACCTTCTTTGACAGAAGGTTTCATCGTTAAAATCAACTTACCATCCTCATTAAAGGCATCTTTCAATGAGATCGTAAAGCTTGCGTTTGCACTAGAGTCTTTAGCAGCGACCTCACCTTTCATCCAATACAAAGCGTAACCTTCACCATCTTGTTTACCATTGATGTTGTAACGTTGAGTAGGATCCACGGCTAAGAAAGAGATTTCTTTTGCAGCTGATATGGCAGCTTCATTATTTGTACCATCTTCAACTTCAGCAACAAATGCTTCTACCTTCTTTGCGTCACCTTTCACAAAATAAGTACCTGTCTGGATTTTCGCATCCGCAGCAGTAATATCCGCACTAACAGTTACCGGAGTTACGGAATCAAACAAGTTACCAACCAATTCGCTAGTCGTATAATCGAAGGACAAAGTTGTACCTTTTGAATTGTATTCAGTCAAATACTCATCTCCGATCTCTTTAGCATAAGAGAAGGCCTGTAAATTACGACCAACCTCGCTAGCAGGCAATGCAGCCGTAAACAAGCCTTTAAATTTCAGCTTACCATCTTTTACAATAAACTTCGTGTTGAAGTCTGAAAGATTTTTCGTTGACTGATCTCCGGTAACGGCAGTACCATCGCCCTTTGTTATAACTTGGTATTCCTTACCATCAATAGTTACCCACAACTCGAAAGTACGAGAAGAGTAGTTACGGATCGTAAATTCGGCGGCAGTTTCATTCGTAGCAGAAGCAGTTGTAGCTGTTAAAGAAACAACTTCCTTATCGCCCTTCAATTTTAAGATATCACTACTCGTATACTTTGCATACAAAGTAGTATTTGACGCTCCTAAATAGAATGTCATGCCATTGCCCAAAGCGGTCTCTGTAGTTGTATAAGAAACAACGGTCTTGTCTCCAACAGCGGCATACGCAGCATTAAAAGCAGGTCCACCTAGCAGTAAACCAGCTGTTAACAAGGTAAAAATCCTTTTGTTCATAAATTCAAAATTTAATATTAATAATAGTGTTAATTAAAGTCCATCCCGTCGTTTAGCACCCTTGTTTTACTCGAAAACGACTAGTCTAAACGATCGTCTAAATCTTGCGTTTTTTTAGTGTCGGAACAGGAGGTTTGTTGAAGGAATCGGTTGTTTCGTAAAGGATAACCTATCCTATTGATAAGAAAGAGGATAAGTAATAAAAAAATAGCCCGGAAGAGTTGCAAGTATCGAAGAAACGCGTACCTTTGCAAATGACTAAAAGAATCGATCGT
>ENA-OPNH01000267-OPNH01000267.1-human-gut-metagenome-genome-assembly--contig:-NODE-267-length-54368-cov-6.209379_pt1 | contig 54368 bp, 36 predicted proteins | sample MGYA00241537_ERZ501771 | MGnify/ENA primary metagenome ERZ501771 (study PRJEB25962, sample SAMEA2042608) | human gut metagenome | biome: human gut; feature: human-associated habitat; material: faeces...
TGTATATAGACAACGAAAACTTCGACAAGTGGATGGAACGGCTATCGAAGAAGCTCTCCGAAATCGGACAAGACCTGAAATCGCTTATCAATACCGACAACGTACTGGACGAGAATGATAAGATACTCGACAATCAGGATTTGGCTTTCCTGCTAAAAGTATCTTTCCGAACTCTGCAACGGTATCGGGCAAGTGGCAAACTTCCTTATTTTACGATAAGCCACAAGACCTATTATCGTGCAGCCGACATCCGGGCTTTTATTCAAGAAAATGCCGATAGTAAGACCTATGAACGGTTTAAGAAGGAAAATCAACTGGATAAGCAAACCACTGCAAAACAAGGTGGGTAATGTTACCACCTGATGAAGTGCTAACAATCCCCATTTAGCAGAAACCGCCTCGCCCTGTGGCTCGGCTCATTTCGCTAAATGAAGCAAGAGGGAACTGGACAAGTCCTGTTCTTCCCTCTTGCCCTGCGGGGCAAAGCCTTCGGCTTCAATGGGTTACATTCGTAACCGTTTATAACAGTGTTTATAAGTCGAAAACGCATTTCGCTTATAATCAACTGAATGAATATCACTTTCTTTATAAAAAAGTTATAATCATGGATAAGACCAATAATATACCAACACTTACCACCATCGGAATAGACCGACAAACGAGTAAGTTAATAGATAAGCTCTGTAAACGCTATTCGCTGAAAAAAGGGGAAATAGTCAGGCTGGCGTTTGTCTATATTGATAGAGCGTGTATCAACCCATCGGAAGCACCGGAATCCGTAAAATCGGAACTGGCGAAGATAAACAAACGGCAGGATGATATAATCCGCTTCATCCGACACTACGAGGAAGAACAACTAAACCCCATGATACGAACCGCCCATTCTATTGCGGTTCGGTTTGATACCATTGGCAAGACATTGGAAACGCTTATCCTTTCACAGATGGAATCCAGTCGGGAGAAGCAAACAGCCGTATTGCAAAAAATAAGTGAACAATTCGGTAAACATGCCGATGTAATCAACCAGCAGGGGAAGCAACTTACCGCCCTGTATCAGATACACCAACGGGATTATAAAAAAATGTTCCAACTGATACAACTCTATTCGGAGTTATCAACTTGTGGTGTGATGGACGGCAAACGGAAAGAGAACCTAAAAGCGGAAATCGTCAATTTGATAAATACATAGAACCATGCACATAGATTTCGCTCCGCCATCAAGAGGAATATATAACAATGCAGGGAGCAGCCGACAATTAGCCTCATACATGGAGCATGAAGATTCGGAACGAATGGAAAAGGGTATCTATACCGATGGCTTTTTCGACCTGACGGATGATAATATCTACAAATCGAAGGTCATAAAAGATATGGATACCAATATCGGGCAACTCTTGAAAACGGATGCTAAGTTTTACGCTATCCATGTCAGCCCATCGGAAAACGAACTTCGGGCAATGGGGAACACTGAACAAGAGAAAGCCGAATCCATGAAGCGGTATATTCGGGAAGTCTTTATTCCTGAATATGCCAAGAACTTCAACAAAGGACTATCCGAAGAAGATATAAAGTTTTACGGTAAAATCCATTTCGACCGTAGCCGTTCCGACAACGAACTGAATATGCACTGTCATTTGATTGTGAGCCGAAAAGACCAAGCTAATAAAAAGAAGCTATCACCGCTTACCAATCACAAAAACACCAAGAACGGAGTAATAAAAGGTGGCTTCGACCGTGTGAACCTGTTCCAACAAGCGGAACAGGGCTTTGATAAGCTGTTTGGCTACGACCGCCAATTATCCGAATCGTTTGACTATCACAACACGATAAAAAACGGTTCTATTTCGGAACAACTTGAATTACAGAATCAAAATTTTACTGGCGAAAAGAAAAAAGAAGTATTCCAATCCAGTGAAAAAGAAAACAATATTTCTTGCAACCTTGATAGTAAGGCAGGTGAAAAACATTCTTACCGCCAGCAAAATAACGGTAGTTGCGATTCTCTATTATCTATCTTTTCATTGGGAGATGGCAACAATTACGATGCAACCTTGTCAGAAGATTTACAGGCACAGAAACGCCAGAAGAAAAAGAAGAAAGGAATAAGACGATGATTGAGTATGAAGAACTAAGAGCCGATATAGACCGCTATCTGATGGAACGTTTTAAGTATCGAAAATCGCTTGTATGGCTGACAGTGGATAATATAATAGCCACCCGAAGAAATAGCCGGGTGGATTTATATTTGCGTATTAGAAAGGTTGAAAGCCGTTTTCCACCTGATTGCCTGATTATCGCCCGATTGAGTTTTAGCAAAGAACGGATAGGGCACGGAACGCACTTTCTTAGTTTTTTGACCGGAGTAGCCCGGAAATATGGTTTCAATTATATCGGCATTGAGTGTGCCAACATCAAAAGCAGTACATTTGCCAAGAAATTAGGCTTTTACTGCATAGATGGTGAGAATTACGCAATAGCAGCAACCAATCTAATGTCTTATTTTTCAATGGAATAATCTTAATTAATCCTTTCTTTCTCTGAACACAAAGTTATATTCCAAGAATAAAACGGCAACACCGAGCCGCAAGCGGTTTTTGAAAATTTCTTCCTTTTTCGTTCCTCAAAAGAGTAAATTTCCAAAAAGTGTTGCCTTATTCATTCTTTCCATATAGGAGATGTTTATCAGAGAAAAAAGAAAAGATATAGGTTAAAAATAAATAGATATATTATTTTTGCATAGCAAATTGCTAAGAACAAAATATTTCCTTTGAATACAGAAAAATAACTCAACAAATATAATTTGCTGTCTATTCATCTAATCCTTTCACTGTAGACACTTCCAAATTTAGTACTTTTTTGATGCTTTCTTTCCATTTGATTTTAGGGTTATTCTTTAGCTTCCTATACAGGATTTTAATATTAGCATCAGACTGTAATTGAATTAACTCATTCGCTTTATTAATCGTCTCACCATCAGATATTCCATTCATATTTAATCTACGAAGAAGAAAGTTCGCTTTTCCTATCCAGATAAAATCTGTTACAAATTCTTCTAAATCAGTTACTAACTTCAATGTTTTACTATCTAACATCGGTTCGCATGAAATACTCGTTTCGAATCCTTTTTCAAAGGCATATTTCAAACATTTTTTTCGTTCCTCATAATTAGGTGCGTTAGGTTCCCAAAATTTTAAAACATTTGAATCTATAGAACCTATTGTAAATCTGAACAGAATACTTTTTTTATGTGCTTCAAAGCCATCACAAATAGCTTTGATTACCTCAAAGTGTGGTTTTGACACTATTAAAATGTTGTTTCCTGCCAGAAGTAATTTTCTTAAAAATATAATAGAACTTGATAGGTTTATAGGAGTAATATCATGGCTTGATGGAAACATTATGAATCCATCTACTTTCTTGACTTTCTTTTCTAATTGTACTTGGTTAATCTCTTCAATATGCCAGTTTTCGCTTGTTTTACGCTTGAACCTAATAGCCATTTCTCGACTATAACAGTATTTGCAATTATTGCTACAACCACTTATGAAATTTGCATTCTGAACTGCCCACTCATAAGTGCCAAAAACATGTTTTATATTATCTTTCATTCTGCAAAGGTATCAAAAAAGTTGGCGTTGTCCATCAAATTGAATTTTATTTGCCTTTTCCCAAAATTCAATCCCTCTTTCATTGGATGAAGCAAACACTAAATCATAATAATTTTCAATAGGTTTAAAATCAAAAAATTGATAACCAATTTTTTTGAGGCTATTGACGTATGCTTCTCTAAATAGAGAACGTAAGTCTTTAGATGATGCTGTTTCAATCAATGGATTATGAAAGAAATCATCAGAACCCAAAAAAGATTTGTATTTATTTATAACGTTCTGATGCGTATCAGGAGATTGAATTGCATTTTTAATATTGCGATTAAAATCTGTTTTGATGGCAAAGTTTACAATAAAATCAACATGTTTCAATCGTTCTTTCAAAACCTGCAGCAGGGAAAAAGGGATACTACAATCAGTAGGGTCTATAAATATAAGGTATAATCCTATTCCTTTTGTTTCTCTAATTATATCATCGCATATTTTATTCGGATTATTATAGTCTCCAACAAGAGCAAGTGCATTAGGCGTTTTATTTGCATTAATGCGAGAGTTTAAGGTAGAAACAACCGTTTCGTTATAGTCAAAAAACAATGCTTTATTCAAATGCTTACAAGCCTCATTTTGTACAATACATAATGATGTTCCATTAAATTCAAAGCCAGTTTCTCTGTTGATACACCGTCCAGGTCCACTACAGATTTCAATATAATTGATTTTACCATCCCACTTATTTTTCATACCCAATGAAAAAATAGCAAAATATTGAACCAAATGGTGTATCTTTTGTACAGCCCAAGCACCAACACATCTTACTGGTAACTTATCCATTTCGGAAATAGTTTCAGTACACAAATCTTCCTCTGTAACTTCTTTACGCTTTTCTTTATTGCATTTTTTAAGGCAAAGCGAGTTTAATTGTTCATTTATATCAATACGAGTATTTTTAGCCATAGTAAATACATTTAAGTGCCATAATAACACAAAGATACAGTAATTTTATTATCAATTCAATTATTTAGGTCTAAATTTACTTCTTTACTTTATCAGCTTGCGTTCCTTTTTGTTTTTTAGCTATACTTTCATTAATTACTCCTGATAATACATATTTACCCTCAATTCGTTCCTCAAGATTTGTCATATCCTCATTGATTTTGGTACGGGTTATCTCCGCATAGATTTGGGTAGTGGAAATGCTTCGATGTCCCAATGTTTGGCTAATCGTTTCTATCGGAACACCCATTGAAAGACAAAGGGTTGCATAGCTATGCCTTGCCATGTGATAGGTCAGCCGTTTCTCGATATTGGCTGCTTTGGCTATCTTTTTCAGATGAATATCAGCATTTTCTATTGTGCATAGCCTAAAGACCTTTCCATCAAGCCCGGCAAAAGCCGTATTCCTGTATTTCTCAATAAGCCGTAACGGAATATCAAGTAGGGGAATGTAGGAAGTAGTTCCGGTCTTTTGACGATTTAAGACAATCCACTGTTTGCCATCTTCTTGCCGTACAATATTATCATGCCGTAAGTTCTTTAAATCCACGTAAGCAAGCCCCGTAAAGGTCGAAAACAGAAACATGTCACGGATAAAATTGGCACTCTCATGTTTCATATCTATTTGCATCAACCGTTCTATTTCATCCATAGATAACCATTTCCGTGTAATGGTTATACGCTGCGGACGATAACCAAAGAACGGGTCTTGATACATCAAACCTTTGTTTAAGGCTCTCATTACAACCCTGCGCAATGGTTTTATTGTGTTGTTGGTTGTGCTTGCGCTTAATTGTAAATTGACTTTTAGATAGTAAACATACGATTCTATAAAATCAAAATCGACTTGGGTAAACGGAATGTCCGTTACCCCGTATTTGTACCCTAAAAACTCTTTCAAATGCTGATAAGCACGATAAAGATGTGTATAAGTGGTTTTTACTATCAAAATGCCGACAGACTGCCGTTTCTCTTCAATCAAGGCTGCAAACTCCTGTATTAAGCTGTTTTGTTTAATTCCAATTCCTTTGATAGCGTTTTTTAAGATTTCAGCAGTAATGTAGCTTTTGTTTTCCAGTAAGGTTTTATAGTGGCGGACAAGTTCAGCCCGATAGTTTTCTATCTGTTTGTTGATTTTTGTTTCTTCCTTTGATTTGCCTATGGCTATTCCCTGTTTGGCATCCCATTTTTCAGGAGGTAACTCTAAACCTGTGCTGAAAGCCGAGCTTTTACCGTCCACACTGATACGCCCCATGACAGGGCAATTACCTGATTTTTTCTTTTTGCTGGTATTCAGGTAAAAGAGTATAGCGAAAGTGCTTCTATTGTTTTGCATAATATCTGTATTTGGAATTGTTAAAAGTTAAATTTAGTGGCAAGACGTGCAGATAGTTGCTGCATATCGTTGCCTATCTTTTCATTGTTAAGGCGTGCGTAGCGTTGGGTTGTTTCAATATGCTTGTGCCCTAACATCCGGCTCACACTCTCAATCGGAACGCCTTGTGAAAGGCAAATTTGGGAAGCGAAAGTGTACCTTGCCATATGGTAGGATAACACCCGATTAATACCACAGTTCCTTGCAATTCGTTTTAAGCCGACATTTACCTGTCCTAAACTCATGTGCGGAAATACTTTTCCATCGGGAGCCAACCCCTTGTAAAACTCCATGATTCGGATAGGGATATTCAATAGTTTTACATTAAACTCCGTATGTGATTTTTGCCTGTTGGCTGAAATCCACAAGCTACCATCATCTTCGGTAATAATATCTTTCCAAGAGAGTTTATGCACGTCTGCATAAGCCAAGCCGGTAAAGGTCGAGAACAGGAACATATCACGGATAAACCGTTGTGTGTCTGATTTAAGGGGAGTTTTCATTAACAAGTCCAGTTCGTCATTGGTGAGCGACTTGTTTTTAAGTTCCGTCTTTTCCAATTCAAACCCGTCAAAAGGCGGACGGGTGATGATTCTTCGATGCAATGCCAAACGTATTACTTTATTTAGCAAGACAATCCGAGCCTTAACGGTTCTCGGCTTCATCTTGCGTTTTACACGGAAAAAGAAATTCAATGCTTCGATGAAAGACAAATCTAACTCGGCAAGGGGAATATCCTCTATATGGTATTCTTCCCGAAGGAATTGTTTAAGCTGTTTATAAAGGACTTCATACTGCTTGTAGGTGGATTGTGCCCTGTCGATGCCTATTCTCCCTTTGAAATCTTCCATCATTTCACCGAACAGGACAAGCAGTGTTTTTTGTGCTGTGGCAATTCCTTGAAAGGCGTTCTTCACTTCGATAGCGGTTACTTTTCCGGTTCGCTTTAGAATGTCTTTGTAGTGCGCATGTATGGAGAGATTAATTTTATTAATCTCTCTGTTGAGTTCAACGGCAACACGGCTTTTGCCCATTGCCCGACCTGATTTTACACTCCAAAGTCGCTCTTCGATTTTTAACTTTGAGCCGAATTGTGCGATGGTGTTGCCGATGATGATTTTCCCGACAATCGGGTAAATGGCATCGGGATTTGTTTCTGTTCTCTCCGTGTTCCCCTCTCGTTTGAGATAGAAGGACACCTTTAGTTCGTTGTTCATTACGCTCACATTTTTAGTTCGTAAAATTACTTTCAATATGAGTTATCCGAACAATGTAAACCACAGACAAACAACGCTATAACCAGACGTTTAACGTCATCAATTTGCTGTATTTTTCGCCTGTCAGAACGGGTAACGGTTTAGAAACGGAAAGTTTGCTCTAATCCGCTTTTTCTTGCTATTTCGCTACTCGGCATCCAAAGACACTAAAAGACATACATTTCTATCAGTCAATCAATTACCCTTGTTTTCTCTCTTTCTCCTTTTACACTCCTTGTTTTATATGGAACCGAAAGGGGAGAAAAGGAATTACCCCGAAGGTTTTTATGTTCGGTTATATGCCGGGAAATATTCCCTTTGGAAAAGATCGACAAAGGGATTGGAGCGGAGCATGGAAGAGCTGACCCTGACAGACCGGTTCGTCGAAAAGATATCTTATTATATATGTAGGGACGGGGTATATTACCCTGTAAGTGGTAAACGCTCGCTTTTCAATTTATTCAAGGAAAATAAGAATGAGCTGAAGCGATATATAAAAGAGCGAAGGCTCTCGTTTGGAGATGAACGGGAACGCTCGCTGATCGAGGTGGTGGAATATTGTGAAACCTTAAATCTACGCTGATGAAAAAACGAAAGTATATCTGGGTGATCCTGTTATTTGTCACGGTAGCGACTTTTGCCGGACGACGGGTAACCATTCGGTTGGACGGACGTCCGGCTATGGAATTGATCGAGGCGATTGAGGGGCAAACGGGTCTCCGTGTATTGGGTGATCCGGCGGTGCTGGATTCGCTGACGGTTACGGTGGACGTGAGGGATGCGGAACCGGAGCAAGTCTTGCGGGATGCTTTGCGTTCTGCCTCATTGTTTGTGACGAGGTATTCGAATGACTTGATCATCACGAGCGAAGAAGAACTGACCGCCTCTTTGCCAGAAGGATATTTTAACGCCATCGTGGTTCGTGAGGTGGAAGATACAGTTTCCTATCTCTCTTTGCGGCGTGAACAACGGGCCTCCTCCGAGAATAAAGTTTATGAGATCGGTTCTCCGACCGGACAGGTGGAGGAATGGGTGACCTTGGTCGGTACGATCACGAATTTTAAGACGGGCGAGCTCTTAAAAGGTGTCTCCTTGCAGATCGACGATCCCGCCATCGGGGTGACGAGCGACGCAAGCGGTCATTATTCGATCCGGCTTCCCGCCGGACGTCGGGATCTACGTATCCGTTCTATCGGCTTAAAGGATACCAAACGACAAGTTATGCTTTATGCCTCCGGCAAGTTAGATATCGAGTTGGAAGAACAGGTATATGCCTTGAGCGAGGTTTCCGTTTCGGCGAATATCGTGGAGAACGTGCGGAGTACGGCTTTGGGCGTGACTCGTTTGAAAATGAAAGAGATCAAGAATATCCCGACGGCTTTCGGTGAGTTGGATATCTTGAAAGTGGTCATGGCCTTGCCGGGAGTCAAGTCGGTGGGCGAGGTATCCAGCGGATTCAATGTGCGGGGAGGCGCTACGGACCAGAACTTGATCTTGTTTAATGGCGGGACGGTTTATAACCCTACGCACTTGTTCGGGCTTTTCTCTATCTTCAATTCCGATGTGGTGAAAGATATGGAATTATATAAAAGCAGTATCCCCGCCAAATTTGGTGGTCGTATCTCCTCCGTGCTGGATATCAATTCCCGGGAAGGAAGTAAGGAGAAATTCAAAGGTTCGGCCAGTCTTGGCTTGCTGACCAGTAGTCTTACGGTAGAGGGACCGCTTCTCAATAAGAAGACCTCATATATTGTCGGTACCCGTACCACGTATTCGGACTGGCTCTTGAATCTATTGCCGGAGAAGAGCGGATATAAGGACGGTAACGCTGGTTTTTACGACTTGAACGCCTCGATCGATCATCGTTTTGACGTGAATAATAGTTTGACGTTGACCGGATATTTCAGCCACGACCGTTTTCATTTCGATGAGGTGGAACGATACGCTTACCAGAATGCCAGTGCCTCGCTGAAATGGACGCATGCTTTCCATCCGAATCTCACCGGGACATTTATCGCCGGATATGATCATTATAACAATCGGACCGAGAACACGGATAACCCGGCGACCGCCTATACATTGTCTTTCGGTATCGATCAGTTTTACGGGAAAGCTGATTTTAGTTGGCAGGCGCATGATCATCATACGATCGGGTTTGGATTGAGTTCCTTGTATTATAACTTGAATCCCGGGGAATATCTGGGGAAAGGCGAGGCTTCATTGGTGCTGGACGACCGGATGCAGTCCGAGAAAGCGCTGGAATCGGCTATTTACGTGGGCGATCGTTGGGATATAACTCCTACCTTATCGATAGACGCTGGAATCCGTTATAGTATGTATAATGTAATGGGGCCTAGAACTTATAATTTGTATGAACCGGATAAGATGCCGTCTCCTTCTGCCGTGATAGATACGAAGGAGGAAGGGAGTGGAATTTATAAGACTTACCAAGGACCGGAGTTCAGGATCTCCGCTCGCTATGAGTTCGCAGACGGATTCTCTATCAAGGCCGGTTACAATACGATGCGGCAGAATATCCATAAGCTGTCCAATACCACGATCATGTCTCCCACGGATACTTGGAAACTTAGCGACGCGAATATCAAGCCGCAAACCGGTTCGCAGGTGGCTGTAGGGCTTTATAAGAATTTCATTAGGGCCGGACTGGAAACTTCCGTGGAGGGCTATTATAAAACCATGGATAATTATTTGGATTACCGTAACGGGGCGAACTTGATCATGAATCATCATATCGAGACGGATGTGGTCAATACGAAAGGACGGGCCTACGGTGTGGAGTTTATGATACGCAAGCCGAATGGGAAGTTGAACGGTTGGGTGAGTTATACCTATTCCCGTACCCAGCTCCGACAGGAGGACGCTCGTATCAAAAAGCCGGTCAACCGGGGCGAGTGGTATCCGGCGGATTACGACAAGCCGCATGACTTGAAGTTCGTGGGTAATTATAAATTCACCCAACGGTTCAGCGTATCAGTGAATTGTGACTACAGTACCGGTCGCCCGGTTTCCATTCCGGTCAGCAAATATAATTTTGCGGGAGGGGAGTTCGTCTATTTCTCCGACAGGAACCAATACCGGATTCCTGATTATTTCCGGATGGATCTTTCTATCAATATAGAGCCGAGCCATCATCTGACTTTACTTACGCATAGCACTGTCTCGCTGGGAATTTATAACGTAACCGGACGGGATAACGCTTACTCTGTCTATTATGTTGCCGAGGAAGGCCGGCTGAAGGGCTATAAACTAGCGATTTTCGGAGCTCCCATTCCGTATATTTCTTATAATATTAAATTCTAAAGGCTTGAACCATGAAATATTCGATACTATCATTGATCTTGACACTGCTGTTTCTGGGACATGGTGATTTATTGGCGGCGAACGATTTCCGGGAGCGTATTTACGTGCAAACAGATAAACAGGTCTATCTGGCAGGCGAGTTGCTTTGGCTGAAACTTTGCGTGACCGATGCGACAGGTATCCCCGTTTCATTCAGTAAAGTGGGGTATGTGGAGTTGCTCGATGAATCGACAGCCTTGGTACAAGCGAAAATAGAGATCAAGGAGGGGATCGGGGAAGGATGGCTGGAACTGCCCGCCCTTTTGCCTACCGGCTATTATCGCTTGGTGGCTTATACCCGTTATATGCGGAATGAGGGCGATACGGTCTTTTTCCGGAAAACGATCGGCGTGGTGAATACCTTCCGGAAAGACGAGACTATTCCCACAGACACCCTTATAAAAGCTACTTCTCCGGATATATCCGGTAATACGCTTCAACTGACTATGGATAAAGCTTCTTTTTCACGAAGGGAACAAGGTCATATCCGGATTCAGGGTCTACCTGCTGATGTGTATACGTTGGGAATCTCTATTGCCGGCAAAGAATTTATTCCGGTGCCCGACGATCATTCTATTTGTCAATGGCAGGCTATGTTACCTTCTCTAAGCCAAACAATTTTTACGGACGATTATCTTCCGGAGTATGAAGGCCATTTGATCCGGGGCAAAATTGTGAATGTCCGGACTGGGGAAGCGTTAGTGCAAACGAGTGTTTCTCCGTTACTCGGGTTTGTAGGTGATGAGATCCGATTGTTTGGCGGTCAGCAGCAGGAGGATAAGGAATCCGTACTGTTCTATACCTCGAGGATCACGGGTACGCATGAGCTAGCCACTACTACCGATTCAAAAGGGACAGAGGCTTATCGAATAGATATCCAATCCCCTTTCGCTCTTCATCCTGCCTCGAGAATGCTGCGATTCAAGATGAATCCCGCTTGGGATGAAGGATTAACGCAACGTAATATCGGTCTGCAAGTCACCCGTACGTTTACGGCGGATTCCTTGGGACATGTAGAACCGGTTCGTGCGCATTTCCAATGGCAACCATATAAGACTTATTTGCTGGATGAATATACCCGTTTCCCTACGATGGGAGAAACGGTCTTTGAGTTTGTGGAATCCGTCTCTTTCCGGAATACGAATGGGAAACGTTCGCTTTTCGTCTTGCTAGAGGATCTTTCCAACCAGACGGTATCTCTGAATAGCCCGCTGGTGCTGCTGGATGGTATTCCTATCATGGATCATGAATTGATTTATAACTATAATCCGGCTTTGATCCGGCGTCTGGAGGTGTACAGGAATCGATATAGTTTTGGGGGACAGGTTTTTGAGGGGATCTTAGCTTTCCATACTTATAAGAACGATTATCCTACGCTGAAAGTCGGTGCGTCTACCCAGCTATTTGATTATGAGGGTACACAGCGCCGCCGTTTGTTCTACGCTCCCACTTACCCAGATGAGATTTCTCGTAAAAGCCGTATTCCGGATTACCGGCATACTTTGTTATGGATGCCGAATGTACAAACCGGAGGCAAGGCGGTATTGACTCTTCCTTTTTACACGTCCGATTTGCCGGGAGAATATACGGTGACTGTCGAGGGGATAACAAAAGAAGGGAAAACCGTTCGGGGTATTGTTTGTTTCGGCGTTCTGGAATAGGGGTGTTTACGCGTGCGGCCTACCTCATGAATTTACGAGGTAGGCCGCATAAAAATAGCTATTATCAAGTACTTATTTAACCGTAACATTCCATCCGGAAAGAATACCTCCGTAGAAGTAAAAGTCTACGCAGAATGTTTTTCCTGTGTTTAGCTCTTTGACCTCGTAGTATTTCGTGGCACCTTTTTCGTTCACCAATTTATAATCGGCGATATTCGGGATAGGCACGTTGGCGAGCTCCTTGATCTTTGCGTTTATCATGTTCAAGATATCCATGTTCTCGAAAGGATTCGTTACTTTGGTACTCTTGGATAAAGCCGGATTCACCCCATTGTTCTCGGCACGAACCGCACGAACACTATCCGCATAAGCCTTGAACATCGCACGGCTTTCCGGAGTGCGTAAAGCGGATACGGTAAAGATAGAGATTCCTTCCGCCCCATGATTTAGCGCGGCGTCCATGCTGGCTTGCATATCGTCTGAAACCATTAAGCCGCAGTAAAGCGTTGTTTTCGGGTTCTTATCCCGAACATCCTCTATCATACAGTCTGAGATAAAACTAATATCTTCCGTGTAGAAGTTATGGTATACCATGGGGAAGACAATGTCCAGATTCCATTTACCCCAGTCTTGACGAACCATTTTGGATGCCATCTTGGGGGTTGGGAAAGGAGAGGCCGCCATTTTCTTTCCATAGGAGTGAACCACGTCGGCGATCATATTGGCAACCTCGGTAATCTGGTCACAACGGAATTGAAGCCATTTCTCGTCTTGCGAGGGATCTTCTTGTTCCCTTGGATCATATCCGTAAGCGGCCTTGAACTTCTCGATCATAGCCGGGTGATAGCCAAAATCCCATTGCGGATATTCTTGATCTTGCACGATACCGTATTTCGGCCAAAGGGTAGTCGGCAGGATAACGTCCACGAAACGGTTGTAATCGATAGCGATACCGTTCAAACCCTCTACCTCGCAGTAAGCCTCTATTTTCTTCTTGATAAACTCCCGTACCTCGGGTAAGGCAGGGCACATAAATTTGTAGTAATCCACGTAAGCGGTCGTATCGGCCAAGCTTTGTCCGTTACGGTTTACGCTGAACCATTCGGGATGTTCTTTTAAGATAGCGTCTCGGTCATGTTCCAGATTCATCGTCCATAACCAAGCGTAGACCTCTATCCCATGTTTTTGGGCGATGGGAATAGCGGCCCGATAATCATCCGGAGTAGGGGCGTTTAGCATGACACCGTCTATCCCCGCCTCATTCATGATCGTGCAGATGGAGTCGAAATTCATTCCGGGCTGGTAATCCAACCAAGTCCAGAACATCGGATAAGCATCTTTCGTATCATTTTTCGGGGAACTGCAAGCACCTACGCAGCAAGCTACCAGAAGCAATACTAAATAATTTATGTGTCTCATAAGTTTAATGAATTTGATTAACGATTTATCCGTTAAAGATACGTATTCCTGTTTAATGCCGTTCTTTTTTCAGCGTAAATATCGGTAAATAAAAGAAGATGCCTAGGATAGACATGATAAGGCCGCCTATCGTTCCGGCGGCGAGCGGGAACCAAAAGGCTTCTTTATCGGTGCCTAGCATGAACGGGATAAATCCGAGTATGGTCGATATAACGGTTAGGAAAATCGGCGTGATCTTGGCGTTCCATGCCTTTAGATAAGCACGGATTGGGGAAATAGCGGGTATCCGTTCCCGAATTTGGTTATATTCGTTTAAGATATAGATACTGGCGTTTACCGTGATACCGCATAATAAAACGAAGGAGGCGAATCCACCTTGGTCGAAGTTCAGTTTGAACCAATAGAAGGTCAGGAATACCCCGATATAAGAGATCGGTATGACAAAAATGACCGCCAGCGGTTGTTTCAAGGAATTAAACAAGATACTGGTCGTAAAGAAAATAATAACGATGATCAAGAATAATAACGCATATTGTTTATTATCTTTCTGATCCCATGACCAATAGTTCTTTTCCGCTTTAGCCGTATACCCCATAGGCAGGATCTTGTTAAACTCTCTAAGTTCCCTTTTCTGTATCTTCTCGCCTTGTGAGGAAGCTCCGATATATTCATATTGCAGGCAGAGCCTGTATTGCTGGTTTACTTTCGCTATCTGTTGAGGGGTCTGGCTTTTCTCGACGATAGCGAGTTCGGACAACTTATAGGATTTATCACGGATGGTTTGAGGTACATATTGCATACTCCAGATATCGAACTCCTTTGATTGGCGGGAAGAAAGTTTTAGCTTTTCCGTCTCGTTATCAACGACGATGGTACCTGCGTAGATATCTTTACCGAAAACAGGCCGGATAGACGCGAATAAATCGATAGGCAATATATCCGCTTGCGCCATACGGGATTTATTCAAGTTGAAGTAGAATTCCTGATAATCATCCTTCCACCAAGAAAACTCGGAATTGATCAATACTTCCTTGATACGGCGATACGTAAGCAATTTCTCCCGTAGTTTCTCCGCCCATTCGTATAGCTCGTCATAATTATATCCGTACATCTCGATCCGGAAAGAACCTGCGTTCTCACGGACATCATTGCTGAAACCTTGGTCCATAAGTCCCCATACGCCCCAACTTCCACCACCTAATTCCAACGCTTTGCTAATCACCCTGCTTTTCAAGGTGTAGGGGAAACCACTTCGCTCGTTCTCACGGGTGAAATAGACGTTGATACTGGCTTGACGTGCGTTATAGATACTGGTCTGGAATTGCCGTATTTCCTTATAGGTACTCAAGTAAGCCTCCATTCGGTTGATCAAGTGGTTCATTTGATCAAGGGTCGTACCGTTTGGCATGGAAGCGCTGATACTTAATACCGTTTCTTCATTCCGGGTAAAATAACTTCCCTCGTATACCTTTTGGACAAATAGCCGCAAGGTTCCTCCCAAACTCTTATCGACGATAGGTTTTATCGTTTCCTTCCAAATATCTTTCGCTGCGAATTCATTGTAGCGGGCGATCCACAAAGAGTCCCTTGCGGATAGATCCTTCTCTTCCGGCTCGATCTTCTCCGGCAATAAAAATATCGGTAGTCCGAAAGCCAGTACTAGAATAAGGCAAGCCAGCTTTTTCCAATTGCAAAGGAAACGGATCTGCGCCCGGTAATAATGAGAGAAATAGACTGGGAAACGGTGTATGAACGACCGTATCGGACGGACCACCGGATGTTGTTTCCAATGACTTCGAGCTTTTGGGGAAGAAGAAGCGGCTTTCTTCGGGTGCAAATTCATCTTATCGATCAATGCCGGAACCAAGAATAACGCGATGAACAAAGATACGGCCAGATTAATGATCACGACAGCGGCGAAATCTTGTAAATTCAACCGTATCTTCTCATCCAAGAAGAAGATAATCACGAGGGCACCCATAGTCGTCAAAGTTGCCGCCAGAATAGACAAGAAAGCTTTCCGGTCATGATGGTGCCGGATGTGATCAGTCATCACGATCGTATTATCGATCACCAAGCTGAGAGAGATCGTGATACCCGCCAGCGAGTACAATTGCATCTCCAACCCTAATAAATAATAAAGGATAACGGCTATACACAGGTTGATACTTAAACTGATGATGATCAAGAACAGATAACGTACATTCCGGGTAATCAGCAGAACGAAGAGCAAGAGGATCAAGATGGTCAAGCCTGTACGGACGTAGATTTTATCCAATTCTTCTTGGATAAATTCGGTAGCGTCGTAACTGGTATGGATCTCGTAACCGGGAGGAAGCAAGGTGCGGATATGTTCCATTTCTTCCTTCACTTTCTTGGCTAATTGCAACTGGTTGGCAGTCTCTTCCGCACGGATAGACAGGTAAATAGAGTTTAAACCATTGATCCGGTAGTAACTTTGTGGGGCCTCTTCTTGCCGGGTTACCTTTATCAATTGATCCAGCCGGATTAAGCTACCATCTTTGTTTGCGACGGTGATATGCGATGGTTCGAACCCATTCGTGATCTTTTCCGGCATTAACGCCAGACGAATCCATTCCTTGCCGGTATCTCCTTGTCCCATATTAGCGGTTCCAAGGAACTCTTTTTTGTAATATTGGCTGATCGCCGATTGGATATCCTCTATCGTGATCCCCAGATCCCGTAGCTGGCGGCTATCGTATTCCAAGCGCCATTCCATAGGGGTCGCTCCGCTTACATCGATACGATAAATACCTTGCACGCTGCTAAGCCGGGGCTTTATCTGATCCTCGGCGAATCGCTGGATGAATATCGGGGTAGCGGAAGCGTTCAAGGTATAACTCATGAATGGGCGTGATTCCTTGTCGTCCGGACGGCTCATCTCTAAAATCGGATAACTTAATTCCTCCGGAAGGTCCGGCCACGTCTGCCTTACAATGGTTGATGCCTCAAAACGTGCGGCATCTATATTCGTATGTTTATCTAGTTCTAAGGTAATCCTTCCCCATCCGTTTCCCGAGGTCGAGGAGATCTCTTTGATTCCTTTGATACGGGCAAGCATCGCCTCCAACCGGGAGGTTACCTCCATCTCGATAACCCTCGCTGAGTTGGAGGGCATATTATAGCTGATACTTAATTTCGGCAGCGTACGGGAGGGAGATAGCTTGATCGGCAATAAAGGCACGAAGGCGATCCCCGCCAATGCGATACAGAGGAAGGTGACGATGATCGTAAAGGATGATATGTTCGGCTTAGAACCCATGCTCGTAATCAAATTCGTTGGCTAATGAGATGCCTGTCTCGAAATCATGTAAGGTGAGCTTACGTATTTTGTAATAGCTCAACCAATAATTTTGCAAGGCCGTGATATAATTACGTTGCGCTTCCTGCTGTCGGTTCAAGGAGAGCGTAAGGCTATTGATATCCGCTTTGCCGATCATGAAACGTTGCTTGGTCTCGTTATAGGCCATGATCGCGATGTCCAAAGCCTCTTCGGCGCTGGCGATCAGGTTTTGCTGTACATTGAAATCACCGACGGTCATGATAACGTCTTCCTCCAATGTGACTTCCGTCTGCCGTGCGGATATTTGCGTAACATTTAGATTGCTTTTGGCTATATTGTATTTACCCTTCCGTACTCCCCAGTCTATAAGGGGAATAGAGATAGATATCGATACCAAGTCCTGCTGTAGTGGATTCTTGTAGACTTCCTTAAACTGGCTCGCTACTTGATTGAAACCGATACTGGCATTCAAAGAAGCGTTGAATAAGGTTTCCTTTTTAGTCTTATCCACTTGTTGCTCGGCCTCTAACACATCTTGCCGCACTTCCAGAAACTTGGGGTTATTCTCCCGGGCTAACGTCAATGCTTGATCCACCGGAATATCCATATCATGGGGGCGTGACGGCAGACGAAGCCGTATCTCCGTATTCTTATCGAAATTCAAATACGAGGCCAAGCTGAACATGGCTCGCTTCAAGGCTATATCGGCGTTTTGTAACGTGTTGCGGGCATTGATCGCATCCAGCTTGAGTGTCAGTAAATCCGCTTGGCTGATAGCCGCGATCTTATGCCGCTCTTGGCCGGTACGGTATAACGTATCGGTTGTCGCTACATTTTCTTTAGCCATATCATATTCTACTTGAGCCATGGCTAAAGAGAAAAAGTAGGTGGTGGCTTGCTCGCTGACGGTCTCGATATTATAAAGCAACTCTTTCTTTACTTTCTCATATTTTAGAGGCTCTATCTTCTTCTCCCACCGGAAAGGATTGTATCCCAATAAATCTTGGCTGTATCCGATACGGATTGGAACGGAGGTGAACTGATTATAAGTATTCGAGCCGAAATAGCGCATATACCCCAGATCCGTGTCCACGAAGAAACTACCACCCAGCATATCGAAGTTCTGCTTGATCTTTAAGTTTCCTCCCGCATAAAAGGACTGTTGCTTACGGTATTCGTCGATGTCTTTTTCTGAATCGTATCGTTTCGTGATATCCCGGTAATATTCGGCGGGTGTAATATTCAATGTAAGACTAGGCAGTCGCTCCGCTTTGTAATTACGAAACTCCCAGTAGCCGGACAAGAATAGGTTTTTCGTACGAAAAGCCTCCAGCGAGCTATCGGTGGCCAATGAGATCGTCTTCTCAAGGGAAAGGACGAGCGATTGGGCCGATACTCCTTCGGCTAATAGCGAACAGAACGCGTATAAAACTAGGAATGTCCTCTTGTATCTTTTTTTCATAATGCATGTCTCCTATAGATAAACCAATAAACCAAAGGGATAATAAATAAACTGACTGCCGTACCGATCAGCATCGCCGAGATCATGGCAATGGAGAGTGGCTTTTGCAACTCACTTCCCATATCGAAGGTGAATAGTAGCGGTACCATACCGAATATAGTTGTCAATGAGGTCATGATAATCGGGCGCAGACGGCGACGACCCGCCTCATGGATCGCTTCCATCAAGGGTACACCTTCTTTCCGAAGCTCATTGATCGCGTCCAGTTTCAAGATAGAGTCGTTTATGATGATACCGCAAGTTACCACGATACCGATAGCACTCATCAGGTTTAAGGTATGCCCGCATATCCATAATACCAGTAAGGAGGCGGCTACGTCTATAGGTATTTCCAGCAGGACGATCAAGGGCTGCAAGAAGCTCTCGAATTGCGCCGCTAAGATAAAGTACATCAAGAGAATGGATATGAACAAGATGACGACCAGTTCATTCAGCATTTGTTGGTTCGAGAAGAAGCTTCCCGAGAAATCGATGTCCCAATTCGTCTTATCTTTGGATTCGCAGCGGACGAGCTCCCGAATATTTTCCATTAACTGTTCCGCGTTCTCTACTTGATAGAAGCTAAAAGGAATATATTCCCCGTTCTTTCCAGCGGTGAGTATCTTCAAATCCTCTCCGGGAGTAATTTTTGTTACTGCGCTAAGAGGGACATGATTCGTCTTTTGGTTTTCGTCCGGTTGCGTACGGATTAACGTATTATGTAGGATATGATCGACCGTTTGCTCGTTTCCGGCTAGCGTGATCGGTAAATACTGTTGATAAGAGCGTAAGGTAGCGACTTCATTTTCCTTGAAGGCCGTCTTAAGTACCCGGTAGACCTCTTCATAGGAGATATTATAAAGTAATAGTTTCTGATGGTCTATGGATATGTTTAATTGATTCTCGAAAGCTACGCCAACGGGAGCGAGACCGGTCTTACTCTCTAGTGTTTTCTCTAGTTTTTGCAAAGTAGGGGCATCCGGAGCTTGTTCTTTGTTACGGGCATAGAACTCGGCTACGATATCGGCCTCACCGGTTACGAACAGTTTCTCAAACACAGTCTCCGGCGGAGAGAACGATAATACGGCTGTCGGGTAATTTCGCTTTACCCAAGCGGAGATTTCTTGTTGTAAAGGAGCGATAGCATCGGTCTCTTCTGTCTTGAAATAAAGCTCTACTTCCGAGATGGATAATTCCCTGTCTCGGTTTAGCAGGAATTGTTGCTGTCCGATATAGGCCGTGTGTTGCGCGCCTAACCGATCGGCCTCACCAAATAATTCGGTGACTCTCTTTCTATTCTCATCAATATGGATGTTCTCATTCCATTCAACATGTGCGATTAACTCATTCTGATCGATTTCCGGCATCCGGCTTTTGGGGATCATATAGAATAGGATCGCGCAAAGGGGGATAGTGACAGCTACAAATAGTAGGCTAGTGGTTTTATGCCTGAATATGAAATCAACCCCTCCGTCATAGAATCGGTCTAGCGTATGCTCCTTGATCAAATTGTTTATTTTCAGATTGAAAAAGGAATGCTTGATCTCCGGTATGCTGTAAACTAATTTGTAAAGTACAGGCAGTAACATGATTCCAGTGAAATAAGAGACCATTAAACCAACCGTAACAGCAAACGCCTGATCGAAGAAAATCGCTCCCGCTATACCACTCATAAATACCAGCGGGACGAATACGGCGATCGTGGTAAATGTGGAACTAAGCATGGGGGTGATTACTTCTGTGGTCCCTTTTATACACGCTTCTTCCAGATTATCTCCTTTTGCCCGGTATTGCGCTATATTCTCCGTCACGATGATGGAGCTGTCTATCATCATACCCAATGCCAGAATTAATCCGGATAGGGAGATGATATTTAAGGACATATTGAAAAGGTAGAAGAACAAGAAACTAATGATGATACTGACTACCATACTTAGTCCGATTACCGCCGGGCTTTTTACGTCCCCGAGGAAAAGGATCGCCACGATGCAGATAAATAAGAAACCTAACGATAGATTCTGTTTGAGGTTGGAGATCGTATAATCCAATAACTCGGTCTGGTTTCTTGTGATCGTAAATTCAATATCCGGGTAAATAGACTTGAAATAATCGGTAACCTCGGCAAGCGCCTCTTTCATATTGTCCATATTCTCATCCGCTTGCTTGATAACGGCTAATGTAACGGCCCTTTCCCCGTTGGCTAGCGATAAGCCGGTTTCTTTTTCCGGTACGACAGCTACCTTAGCCAGATCTTTTATCTGGAAAATCCGGTCATTCTTACGGATATAGATATTTTGTACGTCTTCCGGTGTACGTAATAAGGTAGAAAATTTGATATTGTACTCATAATAACCATCCCGTACGGTCATGCTTCCCGGCTCTATATTGTTGGCAGATAAGGCGGATTCCAAATCATTTAACGTAATATCCGCCATTTCCAAAAGCTTCATGTCCGGTACGATCTGTAATTGCCGTCCTAATATGCCCGTGATATCCACCATCGCCACTTCCGGCAACTGTTCAATCCTTCGTTTGATCACTGTTTCCGCGAATTGGCAAAGATCGAGGAAAGCGGCATCATTTTCAATTGTCTTGAGTGTGAGGTTGAGGCAAAACACCGGAATGTCCGTAGCGCTCGCCTTGACTACCCGTGGACGTTCTACCTCACGGGGCAGGTAATTCATGGCGGCGTCTATTTTCTCATTGACCTCTATAAAGGCAAGATCCGTGTTCGTGCCAAAGTCGAAGCTAAGGCGGATAATACCCGCTCCATCACGAGTCTCGCTATGGATATCCCGTAATCCTGCCACTTGCATCAATTGCAAACGGACCGGCTTCACGACGGTGTTTTCCAATTCCCGTGCGGATGTATTTTGTCCGGATATCTGAACGGTAATCTCAGGTATGGCGATATCAGGCAATAAGGAGACCGGTATGGTGAAATAAGTCACCAACCCCACGATAAAGCAAGCCGTAAAAGCCATCAATACCGCTATCGGACGTTGTAGCAGGAAGCGAATCATACGCAACTAATTTTCAATTCTCAATTCTCAATTTTCAATTACCTTGACCGGTGACTCATGCGCCAGATTAATATTGCCGCTTGTAATCACGACATCCCCTTCTTTCAATCCTTCCAAAAGGGTATAACTATCCGCGTTTTCCAGTCCGGTGCGCACGTAGTTCCAATAAGCGTGCCCATCAACTAAAGTAAATACGACTTGTTTTCCGGAACGTAATACCACAGCCGTTTTAGGTACGACCAATTGCTTCCCAAGCGAGCGTTGTACGCTAACCCGTACATTCATGCCTTCGAATAATTTACCTTTGTCGTTTACCGCCGCTTTCACTTGTACCATCCCGTTCTCATCCACTAGCGGGTTGATCTCGGATATACGTCCTTCAGTCTTTAAGCTGGTGGTGGCGAAAGGGGTAACTTCCACTTTATCTCCGTTTTGGATAAGCGGCAACTCACTTTCCAATACGGTGAAAGAGGCTTCCAGACTATGAGGATCGATAACGGTACAGAATGCGTCCGTCGTAGACACCACGTTCTCTTGTTTAGCGAAAAGGTTTGCGATAATACCGTCGAAAGGCGCGATTAGCGTCGCATTCTGTTCCTCATATTGGGCAAGTTGATATTGGGCGAGCGCCAGATCATATCCACTTTTTACCCGTGCTAGGTTGAGCGTTGCGGGCGGGACTTTCGCTGAGTCTTCCAGCATATATCCTTGACCGATCAATACGTCTTTTAATTCAAGCCTCGCTTTCTCTAGGGCATCTTTGGCTTGTGCTGTTTTGTTCGTGAGCCGGAAAGTAGCGAGTTCCGCTATTTTCTGTCCTTTGTTTACCCGGTCTCCGTTCTTCACGTAGATACGGGCGATGGGTTCCGCCGACTCAAACCGTAAGTCTACCAACTTGCGAGCGGACAGTTTACCATTGCTTATCAACTCATGATTAAATTCCGTTTGCTTCAATGTCATGATCGTGACTTCGTTCGCCTCATCCGGCAATACGGTCTCTACGGAATCCTGTGTGGCATCTGTATCTTTCTTTTCTCCTCCGCATGCGCTTAAACATAATAAAAGCGTAAAGGTCAACAATTTATAGTATTTCATACTCGTATGATTGATCGGTTTGTACAATTTATCATTCGCAAATATAAGTATTTATTGTTACGATGTAGTCGTAATTGCTATAAAAATAAGGATATTGTATTCATATTGATGTGTTGTTTAACATACTTCGTGCTTTCTCTTTCATTTCTTTAATAGCGGAACTTTCCACTTTGGGTTTCTTAGTTAATACGGAATCAATCGCCTTTTTCAATTTTGCAGGTTGAAAATAAGATGGTTCCGTATAAAGATTCATTAACAGATAATACGGATAGATACGTTCCGGTAAAATATCAATGGCATGTAACAGGTGCTTTTCCGCTTGTCGGTATTCACCTAAACACTGCTCATTTTTAGCCATTACGTAATAAAGCATGGGATCGGAGCTTAATAAGACAGCTCTTTCCAGATATCCATTCGCTTTCTCGTATCGTCCGGTCTTGCTTAGGCATTGAGCGACCTCGAAAAGGAATTCCGGTTTATGCTTCAATAATGGATACAAAGGTTCATATACCTCCAAGGCCGCTTCGTAAGCTTTATTATTGTAAAACATTTGCGCCTTATTCCATTGTTGATAAGCCTTATAATGATCTTTTTGCATCCAGAACAAACCAATTCCAAGAATAGCGATTCCCATAAAAAATATCTGTTTGCCCCATCTATGGCCATTTGATTCGGCTTGGTTCTCACGGATCTCATCCTTGTCCGGTGTTACGCTCATCACCCCTAGGAATATCAATACTACCCAAAACTCCGGCAATTGCAATGGATAAGAAGAGAAGGCGAATATAGCCATAGACATCAATCCCCCGCAACAAGCATACCTTTTGTTCTTTATTCCTTTATAAAATAGAAGCCCCAGCCAGCCTATAAATAGGGCTAATCCTACTAACCCCTGTTCTAATCCAATCTGCAAGTATTCATTAAATGCGTACTCCGGGCATCCGGCAACCAACTTTTCCTGTTCAGTCGCTTTTCCCGAAGCCATGTATTCCGCTTGTGTTTCAGCGTAAGCGGCAGGGAACCCACCTAGGCTGGTACCTGTAATCGGTTGTTTTTGTATCGCTTTCGTCGTGATCTTCCACATCAGAAACCTTCCGTCTGCCGAATCTTTCTTTAATGTATAGAGTGATGCGCTCCCGCCAAGAAGCAATATGCCGCCTAGGATACCGCCTATGATATACCACCTTTTGTGTTGTCTCAGTCTGGTCGCTGCCTGTTTCCTGTCAAGGCGGTACAGGGCATATACCCAGGCGCAAGAAACGACCACCGCTATCCATGCCGATCGGCTCATTCCCGCAGGAAGTACAACGATCGCTGTGCCTATACATCCCATGGACAGGTAATAGGGCATATTTCGTTTGGACTGTTCCAGCAAGATGCCAAGAGCCACCGGTAATGTGATCGCCAAATATCCGGAATAAGGCCCCGGATTGAAAAAAGAGCCGGTCAGCCGAAACAGGGAATGGTTCGAATAGGCCCATCCCTGTAATTGACGGAAGCCCCAGATGGCTTCTATAAGGCCTGTCGCGATAAAGAACATTGAAAAATATCCTATGAGCACCGGATATTCATGGAACACCTGCCGAAGCAGATACCACAAGACAACCATTTGTCCGATAAACAGGAGCTTTTCCGGCTCCGGGTGTATGGAGTAGGGATAAGAGAGGAGGATAAGCCCCAAGAGGGAAAGGGGGAGGATATCCACGTAAGTCCATGGGCACAGCCCCTTGCTTGGATTCAACCACAAACCTTGTAGGGACACGGCGGATAAGAACAGGGCGATTAGTTGAATCCAAAAGGTTTTCTCTGTCACCAAGTGTGTGGATAGCATTCCCAATCCTGCGAAAGGGGCGCTCAGCAAAAGTGTCCCGAGTAGGGTATATACGCCGAGTTTCAACAGCTCTTTCATGGTTAATATCTTTTTACCGTATCGTTTTCCACCAAAAAGATACGATCTTCCGCAGCCTTTTCCGGTCGCGAGATCATCGCTTTCAACAGGCTCCCTTTAGGTATCTTGCGAATGAGGATGCCACCGGGTATCGTGTCTGTCGGGAAATATCCGTTTTTAAAACACTGCTGTTCCTGTTCCCAATAAGCGAGTGTATACGGCACTTGCTGTTGATACGGGTTGTCCGAGGCGATAAAGATGGAATCGGTTCGGGCCGGATCGGGCTTAATTTTCGTGATGATCCCCGTATTGCTCACATGGAAAGGGGATGTGATGAAGCGTAGTGAGCCATAAGCCTCTTTGTCATATTCGGCGATGATAAACACATCATCGCCTACGATCTTCGGGAAGGTACAGCGGTTGCCGATCCGTTCGCTCATGGCGAAAGGCCTCCAGTTACCATGATTATAGGTACAGAGGTAAATAGGTGCTCTTTTTGATCTCACCGGGAGGTCGCAAGTCGTATGGATATCTGCGACAGGTGGTAGGTATTGCTCCGTGACAGCGGTCAATAACGGATTTTTTAAGAACGTACGGTATTCATCGGTCGACTCGGTCGTTACCGGATGTAAGGGGGCGAATCCGTATCTGTAAACCTTGGCCGGGGTCAAGAACGGCTTGGTTAGGTTGTAGATCAAGGAATCCGGGCCTTCGTACTCCGGAGCGAAAGGTAGGAATCGCCCATCCTCGTTTAAGAATGCGCACCAATAATGTTCCCCGTTCCTACGAGTCCAGATCGTATGTTCTGCTACAGTGGGAATACCGGCCGCACGCATCAGCTGGATACCATACAAGACTACCCCATCACAACGTCCAACCCCTGTCCGGTGGATCTCCTCTGCGGTTGGATAGTGGATGGGTATCTCCGTTTGATAGGTGACTCGGGTTCGTAGTATCTTTTGTAAACTCACGGCCGCATCGTACGTGTTATCAATATGCAAACTATCCAGCAAAGGGAGGTACGTCCGCATCAGCTCCTCACGTAAACCGGAGGGCTGTTCGTATAACCCCCGGTAGGGAAGTATATACCTGCAAAAATTCTCGAAACTTACCGATTTATTCCAGGGCTTGGGCCACGCCTGAAACGCCAGCTCGATATTACGGATTAGATAGTCCGAGGATAGGGTGGTGATGTCTGATACCCTCTCTCGCTTCTCATATCCGAAATGATAGACCATATTGCGTATCAAAAAGCGGGCGGCCTCTCTTTTTAATGAATCCCCTTCATAGTATTTGATGACATATTCCAACTCTTTCCTGTTATCGCCGGCTTGCGACAACGCATATTCCAACATACTTTCTTCTTGGCTTTTTGAGAAACCGCAAGAGTGCAGACAGATCCAAGCGCATACATATAAAATAAGCTTATTCATAATTCTTCAATTGTTTCGAATATTTTTCCAAAAACGTCCCTTTCTGTATTCCCCCGTGTAAGGGTCAACGGATTTCCACACTTTCCAAGCTACCCCTACGATAAATTCCTCCGGTATAAGTCCGAGATAACGGGAATCTCTAGAGTTTTCTGTCTTATCTCCGGCCACGAAGTAATAGTTGCTTTGGAACCGGTATTGTCTTACCTGTTTGTCTCCTATATAAACTTTACTATCTTTCCACGATAGGGAATCTTTTGATTCCCACTCGATCATTTGTTTGTATAGCTTATAATTTGTTTGATTCACGGTAATTCTATCCCCTTTTCGGGGGATATACAAAGGACCGAAATCATGAACATTCCAATTGAATGTAGAATCAAAAGGGAAACAACGGTAGACACCGTCCGGCATCCGATCCGCTTTTTGTCTGGATAGGTTCGCTTGACTTTCCACATTCCCCAAAGGCTCTTTTGTATGGTTGTTTCGGTAGAATCCCTGTTCGATCCGGATGGAGTCTCCCGGTAACCCGAGGCAGCGTTTGATATAATATTGCATGATGTGCATTTCGATCCGCTCCCATGAATAGGGATGCGGGTAGTTGAATACGAGAATATCATTCCGTTTGATTTGCCCGACTCCGGGTACTCTGTATATATCTACCCGCTTCCCTTTCATAGATGCGAAAATATTGAATAGCCTAGGTCCGGCTATCCATTTGTTTACTAATACTTGATCTCCGGTTTGGAGTTGAGGCTCCATGGAATCGGAAGGGATTTTGAACGTGCTGAAACAGAAGATGAGGAAGAATGCGTATATGCAACCAATACCAAATACCCCATAAAATATAAGTGTCAGATATCGTAACATCTGATTTATATTTGTTTTGTATATACGTTTTTCTATTCCCATTCTTTTATGTTTATGCCTCATTTCCTAAATCCAAATTCTTTGGATATCAGTCATCAATAGTCGAACACTACGATATGATATTCCGGATCATCACTGATACCATAGATCTTCCGTTTTTGATTGTCTACAGCGATGGAGGAGACTCCTTGGTCTAATGTGTAATGGCATTCAAGGCTACCGTCCCATCCGATTACAAATAATTCTTTGCATAATATATTGTAATTAGGCTCTGTCACCATTTTTCCATTATAAAGAACAAATAAACTATTCCCCACGTTTACAGGACTATAAAAAGCGTCTCTATAAGTTTGCGGGCTCGCTTTACTTCCGATAATGTCTCCATCCCTAAATTCTTTGAAAACAGATGCGAAATGATCCGGTCCCCGTAATTGTTTTTCCAAGGTCCCGTTCACGTTATAGATGCAAATTAAATCAGTGAAGTAGTGAGTGATTGCAACCTTCTCTTTTCGGTTGGTGGTTAGGTCTGCCCGAAACGCATTGATTAATTCGGCAGGAGTATACTCCTGCTCAGTTTTAGGATAAGTACCGAAATCCATCGTTTTCTTACCTGTTTGATCAAAAAGGAATCCAGGACTCGTCTCTTGATAGGATACGCCTAAGAACCCGTTGCCCAAGCTTCGAATATTGCTCCATAGCGGTTTTGTATCTAGGGAGATACGGCTGGCGTATTCCGGTTCTTTTCCACTGGTAAATTCCGGGATAGAGTAAGTGAAAATCGTAGAGGTCATCATATCAAAAATGACTACGGAATCGTTCCGATTGACGAAACATGGTGTCATCATCTCTTTAGGCCCTTGTCCTACAGGGATACATTCTCCTTCCTTATGTGCCGTATTGAGGTTGAAGATGTGGAATTGTTTTTCCGCCCCTTGATTGCAAGTAACTAGGAAGGAGTCGAATAATTGGATTTGTGAAGGTCGTAAAATAAGACTGTCAAATTCAATAGTTTTTCCGGATAGTGATTTTCGGACTTTGAAATCACTTCTCTGGAAGGTTATGTTTTTGTCATCTTGTTTTTGATCATCGGTACAAGCGATGAATACTAATAGGATGAGTGAAAGATGTAAGATAATGTATTTCTTCATGATACTGATTTTTTAAGGAGGGCATGCCAAATTAAGGGATTGAACACATTTTCTTCTTGCTCAAGATACCTAGAGTCTATGAAATACAAATTAAAAATCAATGAGAAAACATCTGCATTCCATTGATTTACCGACTGTATTCCATTGTGATTTTTTTCGTTTTGGCACACCCTCCTTTGATTAAATTTTAGTTCCAACGTCCCGGTATGTAAGTGGATGTCCCATCGGAATATTTGATAATACATCCTCCCCCAGAGTAACTGCAATATCCGCTTCCACCTTCCCCACTAGCCAATGCCTCCACATTGTCAAGCGCTAAATCAGAGAGTTTAATCTCGTTTTCACTCTGGTTGATGTTCCATGCCGCAGCTACTGCTACGACTGCCATTACGGCTATTCCTAAAATCTTTTTTCTCATGATATTTCTTTTTTATAGTTTATGTTTTTGAGAATTTAATCTCTTGCTTACTATTCTTCTGCAAGATAAGGATATTCTCGAATTCCTCTTTCAATTTAATTTACTACTTTTGTGTCACCTCCTTTCTGCTTCATGAGTAAAAGTGGGGTGGGAGGCTTGCTTGTGATCGTTCCAATATATCCGGCAAGCTCTCCCTTCTTTTTTATTTATTGAGCCATCCCCCGAATGTTTAATTTTATCAGTTGATTCGTATTGCATTTCACGGTAATCGTCTCGTCAAAGACTCCTTTGTCTTTCGGTGTCATGATGACTCTTACTTGAAGGATCTCTCCCGGCTTGGCGGGATGTTTGTCGAAAGATGGGCGGGCACAGCCGCAGGTTGTAGCTGCGTCTAGTATGACTAACGGGTTATTTCCTGTGTTTGTTAATCGGAAAACAGCTTCTTTGCTTTCTCCCATTTGGATAGTTCCTAGCTGTATGGATGCCTCTTCCACTTTCACGGTGGTCTGTATTTGTGAAGCGGGTTGTTTTCCGGTGACCTCTTTTAGGTATAGCTCCCGGATATTCGGGTTGTGGATAGGATTTCCTATCACTACGACCTTATTGTACTTATCCAATAGGAAGGTTTGAAATCTCCCATCGGCCGGGAAATGATTTAGTTCGTTCAGCTTGTCGGATTGATCCAGACAGATAGGTTTGTCGAAATTGTCTTTTTTCAATAGATACCGTATTTCTTTCTTGTCATCGGACTGGAAGAAAAAGAGGAAGGGAACCGTTCCTTGGGTAATGGAGTCGGTGTATTGAATCAGTTCTTTCCATCGGTGCAGTTGGAGTTTGCAACTGGTACATCCTATGGAATCCACGAAAACCAGCACCTTGTGGGGGGATTTTGGCAGGGTGAAGTCTACCGTATCGGTTGCAAACCGTGCAAAGACCATGTCTTTCGGAAATCGTATCTCTTTTCCTTGCCATTCGGATACTAAATGCTTGATCTCGTCTTTTTTCTTGTCTTGGCAAGCTAGAAGGAATAATAATAGTATGATTAGATTTAAGTATTTCATGATATTTTGTCGTTATATTTTAAATGAAAGAATCGGATCGTTGCTATTTACATCCGTGGCAAGGATCGTCCCCGTATCCTCATCTACGTCGATACCATAAATGGCATGGTCGAGCACGTATTTCCGGACGGGGTTTCCTTTGAGGTCGAATACATAGATGTATCGCCCGCCATCCTCGATATCTTCCCCTCGTTGGTATGCCTGCCCGATATCTTTGAAACTACGGCCATGAAATACGGTATAAATGAAATTGTCTGTGATATGAACATCACTGAATCCCATGATACCCGTTGGAATTCCCTCCGATTGTGAGATTGCGAATTGAGGTTCTCCATTAGGTCCGTATCGTACGGTTTGTGTAGTATCTGTGAAGTTGTATATTTCTAATGCTTCTCCTAGTTGGGTTGCCATGACCAAGATGCCTTTTTGGGGATTATAGTCGAAGAAGCTTCGCCACGCTTGCGCCAATGCGGGGCGAGCGATGTCTTCATAATTATTTTCGGTTGGGATCTGATTAGCGGAGTGAATCCATTTCCCTTCTCGGTCTGTCCACTTTTGTCTATATTCACCGAGGTAGTCAGATACCAAAAAGCCCGATTCCATCGGGTAAAAGTCCAATGCCCTAACCAGCCGCTTGTCCATATCGATCGTTTCTACGGGGATGATGTTGTTCATATTTTGTTCAATCTTCCACCGGGTTGTTCGCATTTTGTTCGCATCGAGCGTCCAGATAGAATCCTTGGAGATAAATCGGAAGCAATCTGCCGATGCCATTTCTTCAGGTCCCTCGCCTCGTTTGCCAAACGATGTCATATATTCCCATTCGGGGTAAGAGAAGGCATGGAAGAAATAATCTACGTTGTGCAAGTCCATGATAATAGCGATACCATCCTTGACCGCTACCCGGAAAGGATAGCGGAACAAGGCGGTATCTAGGTGGATAACCTGCGCATTTAATGCCTTTTCATCGGGAAAATCCTCGTAGCGGGGGAAGTGCCGTGAGGATTCCGAACAGGATACCAGACTACCTATTAATAGAACTATGTACACGTAGTAGTTCATGTGTTATTTTAACGGTTGTATATATATTTGTAATATCCTCCATTACATGATAGAGAGCCAGCCCCATAGCAATCTCCGGATCCACTTTCACCGGAAGCTAGAGCTTCAATATTAGAGAAAGTAAGATCTGTGAAATTTTGTTTTCCTTCTTTCAAAAGAAAATACGAAGCACACAAGGCGCAAATGAAAATGATAGCGAAAGCTTTCTTGAAAGTAATTTGTTTCATGTCGTTTCTAATTTTTGTTACAAACGTACGGCTTGGTCTTTGGATAGCCAATCTTTTTAGGTGACTTTTAGCTGACAGTTGAAAAATAAGCCTTTAGTCTACCTATAGTCATCTTTCATCTTGCGAGTTGAATGAATTTATTCGTAGAAAGGAATGGAAAACGTATCTTTGCAGTTTCAACGAGGAATCATTATGGAGAAGCAAAATTGGAAATTTTATTGGAAGTGGAGTGTATTTGTTCTGATGACGATGCTTTGCTTGTTGTCTTTTTATAAATCATACCAAAATGTAAAGTATGAATTACAAGAAGAGTCTCAAACGTTATTTCAGCGGGCAGTTCAAGATGATACAAATAGGCGGATAAAAGATTTAGGGGATGCTTTTTGTTTTTCCTATTCAGGCGCTAATCGATTGGAACGAGATAGCATTACAATCAAGACTGCCGATACGATTATACATATGAAGAATAATAAGGAGGTGGCACGGAGGATGTCTTCACAGGAGAAGTCTGATTTTAGCCTCCAACATTATTTGTCCATGGAGAATCCGATTCAAGTAACCTTGCTGGATAGCGCTTTTCGTGCATCTTTGTATGAACATGCGATTCCGGCTCAGACCGTAACTTGTTATACCTTTATAGACAAGACGGAATGTAGCTCTTCGGATACTTCTTTTTATCAATCTTTTATACCATTAAAAGAAATTGTTTTTGGAGCGAATCGGGCGATCGTTTTGCAAGCGTTTGTTCAATTTCCTTTCCTTTATATAGTAGGTGAAGTGTTTTTGCGAAATATATTTTGGATTCTGGCAATGGTTATTCTCTGGGTTATTGCGATTGTCTTGACATGGAAAAGACCAAGGATAAATATCTTGCCACTACAAGAAGCACCTAAAGAGATGATACAAATAAAAGAAGATATCTTGTTCGATGAAACACATGGCGTATTGCATTATCATAGGCATCGTATCGAATTGGCAAATCAACGGCTGAAACTGTTTTGTATTTTATTAGAACATAAAGGATATTTCATAGAGTCCGATCAGCTGAAAGAAGAAATCTGGCCGGATGGAAGTGTGTCCAAAGATGCTCTTACCGCTACGGCTAAAAGGCTTAAAGAGGATTTGTCTCCTATTCCGGGTTTGGTGATAGAGAGTGCTCGGGGTAAAGGATATTCGCTAAAGATCGTTTCGGGAGAGTAAATTCTCTATCTCAACGTTCATTTGATGGTTTATTTGTGTGATGAGCTTGCTATCGGCAGTAGTACTGACTTGGCTAAGTAATATATACTGACTTGCCCAACACAGTATATATTACTTAGCTAAGTCTGTATTGGTCTTAGGATTGCCAATCTTTTGGGCTGACTTTTAGCTGATAGTCCCAGAATAAGAGGCTTGCCAGTCTAAGGTCACCTATTTATATCGTGAGTTGAATGAATTTGTGCAAACAATGTTAATTATTTTTGTCCGGGTGAATCTCGTTCATGAATAAGATAGAACATGGTCAACCTCTTTTATTACTAAGTCGCAAACTGGTCAACCTGCTTTATAAATAAGACGCTAAGTAGTCAACTAAAAACGTTAACATACAGGGGTATTGTTGTTTCTCGTAGGGAAAACAATGGTTTCTCCTGTAGGAAACTTTAGTTTCTTCCTAGGGAAACAAAAGTTTTACAGTTATAAAACAAAAGTTTCATAAGCGGAAAACTTTTGTTTTTGCTTAGAAAAACTGTAAACTATTATACGTTAATGCTTTATAGGTATCAAGAAGACTGCTGAAGTGATGAAATACGGCGAGTGTAAGAAGATCGTTCTGTTTTGTGGTGAAAAAGCGTAAGTGATTGTAGATAGGATCGGATTATTGTAGATGTTTTTGATTATTTATAGGAAAGGATAGGGTGGTAAATTAATAGTGAGTGGGACGAGAGCGTTTTTAAGCAGATAGCCTTAGGGCAATTTATATAAAGGTATTTGCACGATACGATGTGCAATTTTTATACAAAATTGCACATCGTATCGTGCAATTTTGTATATTTGTCCTTTAAACATGAATCGATATGGAGACCTTATTTCGTTCCTTTAGAACTCAATTAGAGCATACTTCGACAGAAGTCGTGCGTTTTCTTCACGATCAGATCGCATGGGATAGCCGATTGGTTGCGATTTTAGGTGCTCGTGGTGTTGGGAAGACTACCCTATTGTTGCAGCATATCAAATTGTATGATCGTGAGGATGAGTCTTTGTATGTTACGGCAGATGATTTCTATTTTACCAAGTATCGGTTATTCGACATGGCTTATCAATTTTATAATCTGGGTGGGAAAAAACTTTATATTGACGAGATTCATAAATACAAGGATTGGTCTAGGGAGGTGAAGAATATATACGATCAAATTCCTGGTCTTCAAGTTATCTATACAGGTTCGTCTATTCTTGATCTGGAGAAAGGTGGTGCGGATTTAAGTCGCAGGAAGGTAGAGTATAGATTACCCGGACTTTCTTTTCGGGAATATTTGAATATATCGCAGGGGTGGCAGCTTCCATCGTATTCGTTGGAAGAGATTCTTGCTGGGAAGGTTGAGTTCCCTTATAAGGAAGCTCGTCCACTCAAATTATTTAATGATTATTTATCGACAGGTTATTATCCATTTTTTCAAGATACGGAATATCTCTTGCGTCTGCGTAGCGTGATTAACCAAATGGTGGAATCTGATATTCCGATTTTTGCGGATATGACGGTGGCTTCTGCCGTAAAGTTGAAGAAATTATTATATGTATTAGCTCAAAGTGTCCCTTTCAAACCAAATTATACGAAGTTGGCGAGAGATTTGGATATCAGCCGGAATGTGTTGCCCGACTACATGAGTTATTTGGAGAAGGCAGGTCTGGTTAATTTACTGCGAGAAAAAGCGCAGGGCTTGAAATTATTGGAGAAAGTAGAGAAGATCTATCTGAATAATACGAATCTGGCTTATGCGTTGTCGGAGCAGGTACCGGATATCGGTTCCGTGCGTGAGACGGTTTTTCTATCTTGGATGCGAGTCGTATGCTTCGTTACTTCTTCTGCGATTTCAGACTTTGAGATAGATGGCCGAACCTTTGAGATTGGGGGAAAGAATAAGACGCGGCAACAGATCAAGCAAGCGGCGGATGGGTATGTGGTGAAAGATGACATAGAGTATGCTTTCCGCAATATGATTCCTTTATGGATGTTTGGCTTTATCTATTGAATATCCATCAAGGTCTTGCCACGATCATTACATAATCCCTCTCGAACACTTTAGGATCGTCTAAGAATTTGATCAGGTCTTTTTGGCGGGAGGAGCCTGTGCGTTTAACGGTCTCACGCATTTCGGTGACGGTACGAATCATATAAACACAGTCATCGGTTTGTCCGTCTGGCCAGAACGGAAGTCCATCATCTATATCATTGATAAATCCTCCGGAGCTTTTGGGTAAGGCGTATGTTTTCTTCTCTTTCTTGAGATAGACTACTCGATGGGTGATAACCGGTTTGTAATCGTCCAGCCATCCCAGCCAATTATAGATGGCGGGAGAACCTTTTTGAAAGACTCCCATAAATAGCCCGTTCGGATTCTCCAAGAAAGAACGAAGGCCGGTCGGTTTATCTTGATTGTCTTTATGAAGCGCATATAAAGGGGTGATCGAGTGGGAACTTGAAAGCTGGTATACCGTATCTCGATAAGGAATCAAGAAATTTATTCGGTCTTGATCCGTATTCCAATAAAAGGTTTGAAACCGGGTGATCGTATCCGGAGAGACGTTAATATCTTTGGCATCCGCAAGGATGAATTTGCAAAGCGTATCTCCTCGAAGGTTGAATGTCGTTATTCCTTTCGGGATTTTAGAGCCTTCCGCATAATCACAAAGCATATATCCCGAGGAGGAGAAGCCTACTATTTGACTGGCATCCGCATTTATCGAATATTTGGTAGGCAGGTTTTCGGGGAATATATAATTCTGAATGGTCAGCATCGTATCTAATGTGGGTAATTCCCCGATACATGGCCTTATATCGTTGAATGTGGTCGAATCTTTTTTATTGTCTTGGTCGAGGCCGCTCAAGGCGCAGTACATACGGGTTGTTTTCCTGTCGTAAAATAGATTAAGGCCGTTCATCCCATGGTTCCATTTATAATCCAAGGCCTTAAATCCATATCGTTTGCTGGGAATGCCTTGCTTACGATAATAAATACGTGGGTTATTGAATGTGATGAAAGCGTCGCTATCCGGAATAGCGATCGCTTGTGTTACCGTGTAACGAGCGTCTCCAACATTATAATATTCCAGCTTAGAGGCTATTTGACTCAGTTTCAACATCGCCGGATGGTTCAGCGCCTTTTCTATATCAATGAGGGCCGGAGTCGTTGAACTATTATATTCCGGTTCATATTGGGGAGAGGTGGGTTGATTCCTTTGTTGGCAACTATTTAAGAGCAATGCAAGGAACAATAAGCATGTTGAGAACTTGGTGATCATGATTGGATACGTATTGTTTATCGCAAACATATGTAAAATAATTGATTGTAACAAATGATTTTACGAATTTATCATAGATTTGCGATAGCCCCGTAAATAGTATCTGGATAGAAATGATACCTATTGTGATTTTATGATTTAGCGTTCTTTTTCTTAAGCGGAAGCCTTGGGAAAAGCTTTCGGAAACGGACTAGGTGGCTTGTTACGTTACTTCCTGCGATAATGAGGGTAACGGCTAGGATGATCAAGATGATTCCGCAACACAATCGTAACGTTAATGATTCACCGAAGACAGTCACTCCGAAGAATACGGCGGTCAACGGTTCCAAGGCTCCGAGGATCGCCGTTGGGGTGGAGCCGATATATTGGACCGCTAGTGTCGTGCAAAGGAAAGAGATAGCGGTTGGGAATATGGCTAAAGCGATCAGGTTACCCCATAAATACCAATCATGGACAATGTGAAGGCTCCTGCCGAAATCTATACGGACTAAAAACAAGGTCATTCCGAAAAGCAAGACATAGAACGTAAGTTTCAACGTAGCGATATTCTTCAATAGCGGACGATTTGCGCCTACGATATAAATAGCATAGGAAAGAGCGGAAGCCATGACCAACAGGACACCGGTTAAACTAAGAGTCGTTCCGTCGCCACTTTTATAAAGTAAGCCGATACCGCCTAATGCCAGCAAGATACAAAAGATGGTTTGTAACGTTAATTTCTCCTTGAAGACAAACGCCATGATCAGCGCCACTAAGATCGGATAGACAAACAGCAAAGTCGAGGCGATGCCTGCTTCCATATAATTATAGCTTTGGAATAAGGCTAGGGAAGAGAAGGAAACCAACAACCCCATGAGGATTAAAGGAACGATCTCGTTGGGTTTCAACTTAAAGTTCCGCCCTCTCGCTTTGATCATGATACCCAATACTGGGATCGCGAATAAATATCTGAAAAACAGGACTGAATCCGGATTCATACCGGCTTTATACAAGGGTAGGGCGAACAAGGGGTTCATTCCATAAGTCGCGGCGGCGATAGCCCCTAGAACATATCCTTTTGCTTTTGCATTCATGATTAAAAATATTAGCGCGCAAAAGTAGTATATTCATGATAAATATTATATATTTGTAGATTATCATTTCAATAAATCGTTAACTAAAAAGTAATAAATATGCCTCCAGCAGCAAGATTGACAGATATGCATACATGTCCTATGCAAACCCCGGCTTGGCCATCACCGATACCCCATGTAGGCGGTCCTATCGTAGGGCCGGGAGCGGCGACTGTTCTAATCGGCAAGCTACCGGCGGCGGTAATGGGGGATAGTTGCGTTTGCGTAGGTCCTCCGGATACGATCATTAAAGGATCTTCCACCGTGATGATCTGCGGTAAACCTGCCGCCAGAATGGGAGATACGACAGCTCACGGAGGGCAAATCGTATTGGGATGTCCCACCGTTATAATAGGTGGTTAGGAGGATCTGCGGCATATAATATATGTATATTGTGAGAATATTACTATCTTTGCCGCCACTTGAAAACTAAAAATAACAAGACATGGAAACAGTAGTAAGTGGAATCAGACCAACAGGTAATCTGCATCTAGGCAATTACTTTGGCGCGGTAAAGAGTTTCTTGCGGATGCAAGATGAGTATAATTGCTTCTTCTTTATCGCTGATTGGCATTCGTTGACTACTCACCCGCATCCTGACAATATACGAAATAGCGTAAAGACGATCCTCTCGGAATATCTGGCTTGTGGTATCGATCCGGAAAAAGCTACCATTTATATTCAGAGCGATGTGCCGGAGGTGGTAGAGTTGTATCTATATTTGAATATGAACGCCGGTATCGGCGAGTTGATGCGTACGGCTTCCTTTAAGGATAAGGCCCGTCAGCAGTTGCATATCAGCCGGGAAGGATGTGAAGGCGATGTAGAGAAAGAGATTTTTAATGAAGGTAATAAACATAGCGTAAGCGCTGGTTTGTTGACTTACCCGACCTTGATGGCCGCCGATATTATTATCCATAAGGCGTTGAAGGTTCCTGTAGGTAAGGATCAGGAGCAGAATATGGAAATGGCTCGTCGTTTCGCCCGCCGTTTCAATTCTACCTATGGAGTAGATTTCTTCCCGGAACCAGCTTCGTTCCATTTGGGCGATAAGTCCGTGAAAGTACCGGGCTTGGATGGCTCCGGTAAGATGGGTAAGAGTGAGGGTAACGCGATCTACTTGATCGATGATGAGAAAACAATCAAGAAGAAGGTTATGAAAGCGGTTTCCGATGCGGGACCAACCGAGCCGAATAGCGTGAAGCCCGAGCCGATCGCCAATTTATTCACGATGATGGAAATTGTCTCCGAGAAAGAGACCTATGATTTCTTTAATGAGAAATACAACAATTGCGAGATTCGTTACGGCGATATGAAAAAGCAGTTGGCCGAGGATATCAATAAGTTCTGCGCTCCGATCCGTGAGCGTATCTTGGATATGGCCGCCAATACGGAATATCTGGATAAGGTAGCCCGTATGGGTGCGGAGAAAGCTCGTGAGAGCGCTTCTAAGACTTTAAATGAGGTACGCCAGATTATCGGTTTTCGTCCATATTGATGCTTATTAATTAAAAATAAGAAAAAGCGTTTAGGGATAAGTCCTTAAACGCTTTCTTTTTATTAAAACCATTATAAAGAACCTGAAAAGCGATTTGTTAAAAAGAAAAAGGTTGTTACTTTGCGGTGAATAGTTACAGATAACAAACGTATGGCTGCTATTACCACCCAAGAATTTGAACATCATTTCAAGAGTTTATATAAGCCCTTGTGTTTGTTTGCGCTTCGTTATACCGATCAGGTGGACGATGCCGAGGATATCGTGCAACAGGCCTTCGCGGATGTATGGGATAAGAACCGGGCTGGTAATGTGATCGGGAATCTCAAGGCTTATTTATATCAAGCGGTGAGGAACCGTTCTCTTTCATTTACCTCACAACCCGTAAACGCTGAGGCCACCGAGCAGTTACCCGACGTAGAAGATACCTCGGAAGAGGAAGACATCCTGCGATCGGAGCGTGACGCCCGCCTGTGGGACGCTATCGATCGGTTACCTCCCGAACGGAAGAAGATTTTCTTGTTATCCAAACGGGATGGCTTGAAATACCAAGAGATCGCAGAGGAATTGAATTTATCGGTAAAAACGGTTGAGAACCAGATGAGCAAGGCATTGAAAGCTTTGCGAGAGACCGCTATCCGTGTTTATATGTTCTTTTTCGGATAAATTTTATAGAAAGGAATGGGGGTTTTTCATATTTCTCTGTCTTAGAGATAAAGGTTACTTGTTTATTTCATTAAAGCATGGAGAGTGTATGAGGAAGTTGGTGGTATTTGTGATGTTGATGTCGTGCGTGATCTCGGCCCAAGCGCAATGGAAAGTGACGCCGGAAGCCGGTATGAACGTGACAAAGTATAAGGGAGATGTCGCTAAGGTAGGCTTTAAGGCTGGGGCTGCGGTCTCTTATACATTCGGATCGGGCTGGTTCTCGCTTCAATCCGGTTTGTATTATGTGCGACGGGGGAAGGGGCTGTCTTCTTATAGTGAGATTTATGGAACTAGTGAGAGTCCATATGGGGGACGGGAAGGTACGAGTATATTTCTCTATCCCGTTTCCAGTGATTATTTGAATCTGTGGGGATACGGTTATGGTAATGGTTACGGCTTTACGGGCTTCTATTATGATACCTATGGAATTAAGGATTTTGATGTAGAAGGTATAAGGCATCGCAGCCAGAAGGAGCATCGTGAATATATCCAATTACCGATCTTGGCTCGTTTCGATTGGCAGGTAAGTAAGGATGTTCGGTTACATTTGGCGGTCGGTCCCTATTTGGCGGTTGGCTTGGGAGGAAAAGTGACGTATGAGGAAAGTGATTATTCTTTAAAAGGAAAGCTGCCCTATAATAAGGAAATATCATATAACCCGTTTAATCCCGGCCAAGGATATGCGGTAGCGCCTCGTTTTGACTGGGGAGCTACCATAGAGGCTGGTATAGAGGTGAAACGGGTCGCTTTTAAGGTTGGCTATGATCTGGGTATAGATAAGCAATACAAGGGATATGCTTATAACATAGGTCTGAACTATCATACGGCTAGTTTTACCTTGGGATACACATTTTAAAGAGAAAATAGGATGAAAGCGATGGTTTGTATAAAGTGGGTATTTATATTCGCGGTGTCGATGATGATTTTCTCATCTTGCGTATCGTCTAGGATCTCGCCGAGTATGAGCGTGGGAGTTCCATTGAAGAAGGGGCAGGCCCCAAATGTCGGATTCCAATGGTATGAGACTGGAAGGACTTATTAAATAGAAGGAATAGTTATGAATAATAACGAGCATGACAATAAATTGGAACAACGCATCCGTTTCGTAGCGAAACGCTATCGGGAAGGAAGCCTTGACCCGGATAAGGCATGGCAGAAGTTCGCTTCTGAGCATGCGATTAGCCGGAAGGTCTCGTTTCGCCGGTATTGGATCGGGGCGGCCGCTGTCGTGTTAGTGCTCGTAGGTTTGGGGACATGGTTTACGGTAGAGAGAAACGCCCCGGATTGGGTTGCGATTACTACCGCCCCCGGACAAATGAAAGATGTTTACCTTCCGGATAGTACCTTGGTCGCTTTGGCCGGCGATTCATGGATCCGGTATGACGCGAAGAGATATGATAAAGAGAGGCGTGCCGTGGAGATGAATGGAAAGGCCTTTTTCCAAGTGACGAGGAACGAGGCACGCCCTTTCTCAGTGAAAACGAGCCAAACGGAAGTTACGGTGCTGGGAACAAGTTTCCAGATAGATGAGAAGCCTACCGTTACGGAAGTCAATGTAGTTACCGGCAAGGTATGTTTTACCGCCGGGGAGGAAAAGGAGAATGTGATACTTACCGCTGGAATGTCGGCTCAGTATTCTATGGAGAACAAGGAGATAACGGTAGTGACGGAAGAAGACGTGAACAAGTTAGCTTGGAGGACAGGGCAACTTCGTTTTATGGAGACACCGCTGGATAAGGTGATTGAGGACTTGAGTGATTATTATCAAGTCAAGATTGCGAACCAGACAAAGAATGAGGGAGCGAGATTGACCGCTACTTTTAATAATCTGCCTTTGGAGGATGTCTTGCAGGTTGTTAACCAGACATTGGACGCACGTTTGGTTTCCACTTCGAAGAAATAAAATCAGATCATTTATGAGATCTATTGTTGTATGGCTGATAGGGATTCTTTTGCTTCCCGGTTGGATGGGACATCTATATGCGCAGATGCCCGAACCTACGCCGACGGTTACGTTGGATATGCGGCAGGTTCCCCTGTTGGATATATTGATGGAGCTTGAGAAACAAACCGGATTGTTCTTCTCGTACGAGTCTTCTCTGCTGAAAGAGCTGCCAGAGGTTTCCCTGTCGGTCCGGGATGAATCCTTGTCGTACTGCTTGAAGCGCTTATTTTCCCCATTACCGATTATCTATCGGGTTACGGGGCAATATATCATCTTAAAGCGAAAGCCCCGTCAATATACGATCAGCGGATTCGTCAGGGATTCAGCCTCGTATGAGAGTTTGTTGGGGGCCTCGGTTCTGGTGAAAAGTTCGAGGGGAGGGACGATGTCTAATAATTACGGCTTTTACAGCTTGATACTTCCACCCGGTAAGGTTCGCCTTAGGGCCTCGTATGTGGGCTTTAAGGCGATGGAGATAGAGATCGATTTGCAAAGGGATACGATGATCGACTTCCCGTTGAGGTCATTGGCCTCGTTAGGCGAGGTCGTTATTCGGGGGACCCGGCCTCGCTACGAGATATTGAGTAGCCGTGCGGGGGTGATCGACGTACCTGCCGAGCGGGTGAAGTCGATGCCCGCTTTGCTGGGGGAGGCGGATCTGGTGAAGACCTTACAGCAGTTGCCGGGCGTGGCGGTAGGCACCGAGGGAATGACCGGCTTGTATGTGCGTGGGGGCGGGGCCGATGAGAATTTGTATCTGCTGGATGGAAATCCGGTCTATCATGTGAACCATTTGTTGGGGTTTTTCTCGGCGTTCAACCCGGACGCGATAAAGAATACCCGGTTTTATAAAGGGAGCTTTCCGGCGGAATACGGCGGAAGGCTCTCGTCGGTTGTAGATGTCCGTATGAATGACGGTAACCGGCAGGAGTATCACGGGAATATCTCCGTGGGTTTGCTTTCCGCACGGGCGAATCTGGAGGGGCCGATTGTTAAGGATCGCTCCTCGTTTAATGTCTCGGTACGCCGTACGTGGTTGGATTTGATAACAGGGACGGCTTTGGCGATCATTAATAAGAACAGTGATACCAAGGAGAGTTTCGGTTATCACTTTTTTGATATAAACGCGAAGGTGAACCATTCTTTCTCGGAACGTAGCCGGGCCTATTTGAGCTTTTATATGGGGCAAGATGCTTTTCGGCAGGGAAGCAAGGAGAAGCATGAGGATTCGGATGATATGTTTCTCTGGCGTTGGGGAAACTTGATCGGCTCCGCAGGGTGGAACTACGTGTTCGGGCAAAAGCTGTTTGGTAATCTAATGGTGGGCTACAGCCGTTTTCGCTCGCATATCCGGCAAGAGGCGAAGGGGTATGAAATCGAAGGAAATAGGGCAGAGCGGCAATCAATTAAGCGGGATAGCCGTTATAAATCGGAGATGGAGGATCTGAGCGTACGTTTGTCGGTGGATTACAGTCCTTCAATGAATCACCGGATACGAATGGGCACGGATTACCTGTATCATAATTTTCGCCCGGAGAATAGCCAGCAACGGTCTTGGGTGAACGATTCGTTAGTAAATCCCGTATATGAGCTTTTGTATGATTATTCCTTGATAAAAGGGCATGAGTTCTCTTTGTTTGCCGAGGATGAGATGCGGGTCACGGATCGCTTGCGGGTGAATGCCGGATTGCGGTATACCTTGTTTCATGTAGAGAATGAGATCTATCATTCTTTTCAGCCTCGTTTGTCGGCACGTTATTTACTTCGTCCGGATCTATCGGCGAAGATATCCTACAGTAAGATGAACCAATATGTCCACTTATTATCGAATACCTATGTGAACCAACCTACGGATATTTGGGTCCCGGTGACGGAGCAAGTCCCTCCGATGAGTTCTCACCAGATTACTGCCGGGCTTTATTATAATCTGAAACGGATGTATGATTTCTCGATCGAGGGGTATTATAAACGGTTGAATAACTTGATTGATTATAAGGATCATTGGCCGGTTGAGACACATTTCTCCGGTTGGGAAGACCGGGTCGGTTTGGGAAAGGGTAAGACCTATGGTGTGGAGTTTATGGCGCAAAAGACAAATGGGAAGACAACCGGATGGATCGGGTATACGCTCTCTTGGTCGGATCGGTGGTTTCCGGATGGTTCCGTGAATAAGGGGCGTCATTTCCCGTTTCGCTTCGACAACCGGCATAAGGTGAATGTGGTCGTTTCTCGTAAGTTATCCCGGAAGGTGGAGTTGACGGGAGCTTGGGTGTTCGCCTCAGGAAACCATATTAGCTTGCCGGAGTATAAATATCTGTCTCCGATTTATCAGAAAGAGAACGGGTATGCCGGAGTAGATTCATACAGACCGATGAATTCAGGTTTGAGCGCTCGTAATAATTATCAATTGTCTCCTTATCACCGTTTGGATCTGGGCGTGAATTTTTATCGATATAAAAAGAAGGGTCGGATGGGGATTTGGAACATAAGTATATACAATACGTATTTGAAACCGAATCCCTTCATGACGGAGGTTATGGTAAACCAGGATATAAATCAGCGATATCATGTAGTGCTACAGGAGACGATTTTGTTCTATTGCATGCCCTCGGTTTCTTATACTTATAAATTCTAGCTTATGAGAAGATATTTACCTTACCTGTTCGTGTTAGGATTATTGATGGTCTCTTGCGTTCGGGATGTGGAGATTGATTTGGAGGATCTGCCGGATCGGATTGTACTGAACGCATCGGTATGTCCCGGAAAGGAGGTGTGTGCTCATCTCTCGAAAACATGGTTTATCATGGATAGCGTTCCCGATTTTGAGTTATCCGACGCGAAAGTCCGTGTCTATGTCAATGATGAGTTTCAAGGTCTTATGCGCAATGATGACCTGCCGGAAGATTCTATACATTCACGGGGGCAATATGTTCTGCCCGGTTGTTTCGTGAGACAGGGGGATTGTTTGCGTATAGAGGCCGAGGCCGATGGGTATGAGCCGGTATCCGGGAAAACTCGTATCCCCGGTCGGGCACGGATTTATGAGGTGGATACCTTATCCTATCGATCTTCTGCCTACTATGCCGAATATCTGCGTTTCTCTGTTAAAATCGGGGTTGAGACGGATTCCTATTATCGTTTAATCGTGGAGCAGATCTTGGACTTCCGGAAGGGGGATAGTACCCGTACCGTAACCTCTTTCCGTAGCTTAGGAGGATATAGTTGGTATTATTCTGGTTTTAGCGTGGATTATGAGGATCCTGTTTTCCAGTCTTTTGGAGGTAGTCCTATCACGAGCCAGATGGATGGGCGTTACTGTATGGGTGTATTTAGAGGGGAGGATCTGGTTAATACGAATGCTATTAAGGTTTCTGTTTTTCCTGTTGAATACTCGTATGAGAGTGATACCCTTTCTATGGACGTTCATTACGATGTGCGCTTGTTGTCTATCTCCGAGGATTATTATCGATATATGAAGATTATGAGGGGCTACTCTATCACGATCGGCGACGCGAATTTCGGGGCGTTGATAGAGCCTGCCGATACGTATTCGAATGTGGAGAACGGCTTTGGGATTGTCGCCGGATATCAAGAGGATAAATTGCGTATCACGATGCCGAGAGACACGGTGCCTCCTTATTGGAATCCTTGGGATGGATAAGCCCATCCCGCGTTGACGACCTGTGCTTGCCGGTTCATACATCATGAAGCGGTAAGTTCACGAGGTATGAAAAAAAGGCTTTTCCTTGATAGGGGTATTTCCGGGAGATCCTGTCTTATCAATGAACTCAATAAAGTAGAATGATGACAGAGTGGATGAATAAATGGCTTATGGCCATTTTTTGCTGGATGATTTTTATGCCTGTTCCAGACCTCTTGGCCCAATCAGCCAAGACGAAGGATGATCCCCGGATTACATTGCGTATGAAGGAGGTTTCGTTGCCGGAGGTCTTGTCAGAGATCGAAAGGCAGGCGGGCGTGACCTTCTCGTATGAGTCTTCTTTGTTGAAAGAGCTTCCGAAGATCAGTTTCCAAGTGAAAGATGAGGCATTGACGGATTGTTTGACCCGCTTGTTCGAGTCGTATCCGATCGTGCATAAGGTGAGTGGAAAGATCGTGATTCTGAAGCGTAGACAGAGACAGGTAACGATCAGCGGCTTCGTGAGGGACCAAGCGTCCTCGGAGTCTCTGATCGGAGCCTCTGTTTATGAGGTCGCCAGCCGGAAAGGCTCGGCTACGAATAGCTATGGTTTTTTCAGTTTGACGCTTCCGCCGGGGAATATCCGCTTGCATGCTTCTTACATTGGTTATGAGAGCTGTTCCTTTAATTTCACGGAATTGGATAGGGATACTATATTAAATATTGAGTTGCGTCCGAACGCCCGTCTGGAGGAAGTGGTAGTTACGGCCTCGGAGCGGGATCGTTTGTCTGTAAATAACACCTTGATGGGAACGATGGAGTTTAGCCAGAAGACGATCAAGGCGACACCGACCCTGTTTGGTGAGTCCGATATCGTGAAGACCTTGCAACTGACTCCGGGTGTAGCCAGTGGGACAGAGGGACTGGCCGGTTTATATGTTCGTGGCGGCGACCAAGATGGAAATCTGTTTTTGATAGACGGTAATCCGGTTTACCAGATCAATCATGTCGGCGGGCTATTCTCCGCTTTCAATCCGGAGGCGATCCGTAATCTGGACTTTTTCAAGGCGGGTTTCCCTGCGAGATATGGCGGGCGACTCTCGTCTGTGGTAGATGTCCATACCAAAGAGGGCAATATGAAAGAGTACCATGGTAGCGCTACGATCGGGCTGATCTCCGGTAATCTGAGCTTGGAAGGCCCTATCATCAAGGATCGCACGGCTTTTCAGATAGCGCTTAGACGCTCGTGGCTAGATGTACTCTCTGCCCCAGCGATAGCGATAGCAAATAAGGTTCGAAAAGACGGTCATAAAATAAATCTTCGTTACGCTTTTCACGATTTGAATTTAAAGCTTAATCATCGTTTCAGCGATCGCAGCCGGATGTTTTTCAGCTTATATAACGGGAATGATGTATTAAAAGGAGGGGGAACGGATTTCTCAACAGAAGAAGAGCAAGTCCCTTATACGGATGGTACCCATTCATCGCTGCGTTGGGGTAATTTGATGGGAACCTTGGGCTGGACTTATGTCTTCAATAACCGTTTGTTCGGACGGGTTTCCGGGGTCTTTTCACGGTATCGCTCGAATGTACGGAGTTCAAAAGAATATAATTATGGTGTGGAAGGAGAAGATAATTATCTCTCTTCTTCATCGGAAACGAGTAGTTCTACCTCTATCTTGGATATGGGCGTCCGTTCCTCTTTTGATTACACGCCTTCTACGTCGCATGTGATTCGTTTTGGAGGGGATTTCTTGATGCACCGTTTCCGCCCGGAGTATAATGAGGTGAAAGCAGCCGGTTCCGGTATGCTGGAGTTTTCGAATATAGGGAAAATATATACGAATGATCTGCTATGGGCCCGTGAGGCGGCTGTCTTCGGAGAGGATGATTGGAATGTCTTACCTAGCTTGCGTTTGAATGTGGGGCTTCGGTTTAGCCTGTTCAATGTAGAGCGGAAGGCTTATACCTTATTGGAGCCTCGCGCTTCCTTGAGATGGTTGCTACGTGACGATCTTAGCTTCAAAGCCTCATACGCCCGTATGGGGCAATATATCCATTTATTGGGCAACAGTTATATAAATTTGCCGACGGATGCGTGGATGCCTGTTACCCGTAAGTTGAAACCTTTAATCAGCGATCAAGTCTCCGCTGGTTTCTATTATAATCTGATGCGTTCTTATAGTTTCTCGGTAGAGGGGTATTATAAATGGATGAAGAACCTGTTGGATTATAAAGACGGTTATTCCTTCTTGCCCGGTACGGCGGCTTGGGAGGAAAAAATGGCGGTTGGCAAGGGACGTTCGTATGGCGTGGAGTTCTTGGCTCGCAAGGAAAGCGGACGTACGACCGGTTGGATAGGATATACACTTTCATGGTCGGATCGGCGTTTCGATGAGATCGATAACGGGCGACGCTTTCCGGCACGTTACGATAACCGGCATAAGCTGAATATCGTGGTTTCACATAAACTGTCGGATAAGGTGGAACTGACAGCCGCTTGGACGTATACTTCCGGCAATCGCATGACCTTGTCGTTGGAGAGTTACGAGCAAGCGCAGGCTGGCACGCTTAATTCCCTTGACCCATACGGACAGGATAACTGGTCGGGATCATCCGGGGAAGTGGTGGATTTGTATACACGCCGTAATAATTACCAGATGCCGGCTTATCATCGTCTGGATTTGGGACTTAATATTTACCGTCCGAAGAAGAAGGGGCGAATGGGCATCTGGAATATCAGTATTTATAATGTATATAGCCGGATGAATCCGTTTATGGTCTATAAAAGTGATAGCTGGGAACGAACGAATAATTTAGTCCCGGGTTCTTCTTCTCCCTATAGCGGTAATAGAAAACCTTGTTTTAAGTTGATAGGTATTATGCCTATCATACCTTCTATATCATATACTTATAAATTCTAGGAAGATGAAACAGATAAAGAGTATCTTGATAAATACGATTTGTATAGTAAGCTTGTCTGGTTTGATGTCTTGTGTCAAGGAGATCGACCTTGAATCCTTACGGCCGAATCCTACCTTGGTAGTGAACTGTGTCGCTATAACCGGCGAATCCTTAACCGTAAGTGTCTCCCGTACTTGGTTTTTTACGGATGATCATCCGAACGTGACTTTGGATAAAGCCGAGGTGAATTTATTCGTGAATGGCGTTTTTAAAGAGCGTATGAGCTTTCAAGAGGGGGATGAGGCATTTAACACGAAAGGTTATTTCAAGTCTGATTTTATACCGGTGAAAGGAGATCGCATCCGTGTGGAAGCCTCTTATCCGGAATATGGGGTGGCAAGCGCTGAGACGGTCATGCCAGCGCCTGCTCAGGTCTTGAAAGCGGGGGTAACATATGCTACGGTAGCTGGCTCTTTTGGTTCTGCTCGCCAGAATGCGATTTATCAGGTAACGCTCAAAGATAACCCTGCCGAGGAGAATTATTATTTACTTCGTATGGAAGAGGGCATTCCTGTTTTTGATGGAATAGCTAAGGAATATACAGGAGAATATAAATGGTTCTCGGTGAGTCCAAACTATGCGACTGAACCTGTTTTTGGCCAATCGTTGACAGCCTTGGATCAAATCTTTGGCAATGACTGGATGTATGGGTATGATGGAAAGGTCTTTTCTGATGAGTTAATAAACGGGCAAGAATATACCTTGCACTTAACGGATGAGTATTATTATGAACCTTATTATGGATCATATCCGCTAAAAGTAGTCCCGGATTCGATAGGGATGGAAGATCTAAATGAGGAAGATTTCCTTCCGATTCCACCCAAGCACCTACGGGTACACCTATATGCTATCTCAGCGGAATACTATCGATATCTGAAAGTTTTGCAAGATAAAGACACGGATTCAGTTTCGAACCTTTTGATCGATGGCGGTCTGGCCGAACCGATCCGTGTATTTAGCAATATAGACGGTGGCGTCGGTATCCTAGGCAGTTGCCATGTAGGAATGTTTGAGACGGAAATAGCGTCTTCCTCACATTCCAATCTTGAAGCGGCCCGATTTGAAGACGGGATAGACTAGGAACTGTGGTTCCATTTTCCGTCGTACCGGGTTGTATTCATAGTTGATACCGGCTCCCATCCAAAAATTATCAGTAACCTTGAACTCCATTGAGCCGCCCACTTGGGTATGGTAGAGAAAAGGGTTGCTGAGCATATGGGGGTTGTTGTACTCGTCGGCGTAATAAGCGTATTGTCCCCATCCTTTCAGTTTCAACCAGTCCGTAGGTTGATATTCCACTTGTACGTTTGCGCCGGCTGTTATTCCGGGACTAGGGTTGAAGGGACTAAAGAAACGACCCCCGAATCCTCCGCCATAAAGACTCCAATTGCCGCTGTGCCAAGAAATACCCCCGTTCATGATTGTCATGCCTCCGACTCCCGGCCATGTATATTGAACACCGTTAGCGATAAGATCGAAACTTTCGTTTAGCCGTTTCATATAAGTCTCATTGAAATCCAACGCCATTGGCGATACCTCCCGAAGCATCGGGGTATATACGTTAAAGAACGGCTGATAGGCGGCGGAAGATATCTGCATATCCATCGGACGCTCTTGTAGGGACGTATGGGGAATATCGGGCGTGAACTCCCGCAGTTTAATATCGATATCCCGTGTCCCCGCAGGGGTAAATGTCTTATAAGAGGCTTTCGGGATGTTCAACTCATACGTCTTGTTTTTAGGCAGGACGATGATTTTACCTTCTTTATTTAAAATAAACGAAAAGTCGGACTGTGCCTGAATTCCAACGACACATATCCATGCCATGAATATAAATAATCCTCGTCTCATACACTCTCCTCCTATTTTTGATGTGAAGGTAACTTTTTTTTGAATAAGATGCAACTTTTAGGATACCTATTTCATCCATATAATAGAGAGCATAAGTACTTATGGATGAACAACTGTTAATCGATGGATGTATGCGAGGCGAATCATGGGCTCGTAAGGAATTGTACGAGCAATATGCTCCTGCTATGATGAGTGTTTGCATGCGTTACGTGGGTGACAGGGAGACGGCCCGTGATCTTCTGCAGGACGGGTTCGTGAAGATATTTACGAAGATCCGGTCGTATTCCGGCTCCGGGGCTTTCGGGGGATGGATACGGCGGATCTTTGTCACTACGGCTCTTGAATATCTCCGGTCTTCAGAGAACACGAGGCTAAGTGTAGGTTTGGATGGCTATGACGACAGTTTGGAAGATATCAACTACTCCGTATTGGACAGTTTATCGGCGGACGACTTGTTGGCTTGCGTGGCCCAATTGCCGCCGGGATATCGTACGGTCTTCAACTTATATGCGATAGAGGGATATACGCATAGCGAGATCGCCGAGATGCTGCATGTACAGGAGGCGACTTCCCGCTCCCAGTTTATCCGGGCGAGGAACGCTTTGCAAAAGAGTGTACAATCTTTAATAAGGCATGAAAATGCGGGACGATAAGGATCATAACGAACGGCTGGATGATTTCAGCGGCTATATGCGGCAGCGCTTGGAAGAGCACCGGTTGCCGGTAGATGCTGGCGGCTGGGATGAGGTGGAGGCCCGGATGAACCGGAGAGCGAGATCACGGGGTTGGTTGTGGACGGGAGGCTTGGCCGCCGCCGCAGTGCTGGCTTTGGTTATTTGGCTGCTACCTTCCCCGGAGAAGATGCCATTGGAGGAATTGAGCCCCTTTCAGAAAGAGATATCGGAGAAAGCGGAGGAAATGAATATTCTTCCGGAGCATCCGGTTTTACCTATAGAATCTGGAAAGAAACGTATGGCGAAAGTGCTGAAATGGGAAAAAAGGGCTAAGCCTTCCGCTATTGTCGGGGAAGAGGAAACGATCCGGGAGGATGAGAGGCGTGAGACTATCGAGATTATTGAGAAGGATGCGATTGCGGCTATCGTAGAAGAACCGTCTGTGAAGGAGGATGCGTCCGAGGATTCGACGGACATAGTCGTTAAGCGAGGTGACTCTACGGTCCCTCTACCGGAAGGCGAACGGAGTCCCCGACGAAAAGCCTCTTTGAAAAAGAAGGCCAAGAAGAGTAAACGGAACAAGTGGCTATTGGCCGCCGCCGTTGGCTCTAGTGGTTATGTAGATAGCTTTTTAAATACGGATATGAGTTATGGCGATGCTTCTTCTCCGGGAGATATGAATGTTCCTTCCCAAGATCCTGATCCGAATAAGCCGGATAAAGACGATGATGAAAAGGAGAGTGGTAATACGCCTCCCCAAACGGTCTCATTCCGTAATGCCCCGGTATTACGGAGTTCTAAGGTGGATGAGAACTTCTTGGATAATCGTTCGTTCGAATCTTATCCGGACGTTAGCTACTCCCTTCCGATATCTTTCGGTTTTACGGTACGGAAGGATTTGAGCCGGCATATAGCCGTGGAAAGTGGATTGATGTATACGTATTTATCCACTACATTCAAGAGGGGAGGGGATTTCCCGTCAGAGGTGAAATCGTCTTTGCATTATCTGGGTATTCCTTTGAATCTGGTGGTTTATGTATGGAAGAATCAGCGATGGAATGTCTATCTCTCCGGAGGCTTTATGATGGAGAAGGGCTTGCAGGCCGTGTATAGTGGCTATATCGCCGGAAACGGAACGACTATCTCCAAGAGCAAAAAGGAGGATATCCATGGTATGCAATGGTCCGTGAATGCCTCGGTCGGTGCTGCTTATCGTTTTTATGGGGATTGGAGCCTCTATTTCGAGCCTCGCTTCTCCCATTATTTCGACTGTGATCAACCGGCTAGTATTCGTACAGACAAGCCGTTGGGATTTGGGTTGAGCGCAGGTATACGATATGCTTTTTAATGATTAAATCTATTATAATTATGCGGAAACTTTTTTATTGGGCGTTTGCCTTTAGCCTTTGCGCCTTAATGGGATGCAAGGATGATGGAGTGAGAATGGAGGTCGTGCGGTATGCTATCAACGAACCGGTATTCATGTCGATCTCCGAGTTTCGGAATTCAGTGAAGGTGACGGATGAGGTGGTGCCAATCACCAAGCGGGGAAAGATCTGTTTCTATAAGGATTACCTGTATATTTCTTCCCCGGATAAGGGCATCCATATCGTGGATAACAGGAATCCGGCATCTCCCCGGATAGCGGGCTTTGTAGAGTTGATCGGTAACGAGGATCTCTCGATCAAGGATGATAAATTGTATGCGGATTCGTATGTGGATCTGGTCTGGTTCGATATCTCCGATCCGGAGAGACCTGAATTGGAAGGTCGTGTGGAGAACGCTTTCCGTTATGCGCTTCCGACCATAGAGAATGGCTATGGGTTCGATTATAATATGTGTTATTCGGAAGAAGCGAGAGCGAAAGGTGTCGTGGTTGGTTGGGAGCCGAAGGAACGGGAGGAAACCATTTACCATTATCCGAGTTATGGCGGTGATCTGATGGCGAACGATGCGGCGCCGGGTACTTCCACGCAGGGCGTGAACGGATCTATGGCTCGTTTTTCTATTTATGGTAAGTACTTATATACGGTAGAACAGAATATCATGTGTGTTTTCGACCTGTCTGGAGACAAGCCTGTCTTGACGACAAACGACATTTGGTTGCAACGTGGTGTCGAGACTCTTTTCAACTATAAAGATAAGATGTTCATGGGAACTCCGACCGGCATGTTGATCTATTCGCTGGAAGATCCGCTAGCGCCTAAGTATCGTTCTTCCGTAAGTCATGTCTTTGGTTGTGATCCGGTTGTTGTGGAGGATGACTTAGCGTATGTGACCGTGCATTCCGGAAATACTTGTGGGCAAAATACCAATGAACTGATGCTCATAGACGTGAGTGATGTGGACCAACCGAACCTGCTGGTTACTTATGGCATGAAATATCCGAAAGGACTAGGTATCGATAACGGTACTTTATTCCTCTGCGACGAAGGTCTAAAGGTCTTCAACACAAAAGATCCTATGACCTTGATGGCCAATCAGCTTGTTCATTATGCCGGAATGGAGGGTTACGACGTAATCCCTTTTAAGAATACCTTGATGATGATCGCCGATGATGGCCTTTACCAATACGATTATTCCAATTTACAGGCGATATCTCAGTTAAGTAAATTGCCAATGGGCGAATAGAGTTTAATATTCCTCTTCGCTATTCGCTTCGCAAGGTGTTTACCGGATTGCGGGATGCCGCCTTATAACTATGCCTGCTTACGGTCAGTAGCGTAACCATCAATACGATACCGCCGGATAGCAGGCTTGTTTCTATGGAGTACGTTCACGAAAATTCGCTACTTTTTATGTGTTATTTATGCGAGAATGTAAATAAAATGAGCTTCCTACTTTGATGTTATAATATTTATTCTGATCTTGCGGATGTTATTGTGTTTGATAAATTAAAATCTAAAACTATTATTATGAATCATTTTAACAATGTGCACGGACTAAAAGGATGCATTCGTTGTTTGACTTTAAAAAACGTGCTTTTAGCTCATTTTTTATTGGCTTTTTCAGTGGCAGGTAGTGTTTCCGCCGAGGTTTTGCCTACATCTTATTTAAATGGCATTGAACAACAATCCCGGAAAGTTGCAGGACGTGTTTTGCAAAGAGTTGATAACGAGCCGGTCATTGGTGCTAATATTGTTGTGACAGGTACAACAATCGGTACAATTACAGATGTGGAGGGACGTTTCTCATTGGACAACTTGCCGGCAAATGCCCGTACGCTTACCGTATCTTTTGTTGGCATGACTTCGCAAACGCTTCCGATCAAATCAGAGATGATGATACTTCTGGAGGATGATTCGGAAACATTGGATGAGGTGATGGTCGTGGCCTATGGTACGGCTAAGAAAAGTACATTTACTGGATCTGCCAGTTTGCTGAAGTCAGAGAAGATAGAGGCTCGTCCTGTTACATCGGCAACTTCAGCTTTGCTAGGATCTACGCCGGGTGTGCAAGTAGCCTCAGCCAGTGGTCAGCCCGGTTCAGATTCGGATATCTATATTCGCGGATTGGGTTCTATTTCTGCGACGAATACCCCTTTGATTATACTTAACGGCATGCCCTACGATCAGAGCATCAGTAGTATCAATCCCAGTGATATAGAGAGTATGTCTGTCTTGAAAGATGCTTCATCTGCGGCTCTGTACGGCGCACGAGGTGGTAATGGTGTTATCCTGATAACCACCAAGACGGGTAGTAAGGATCGTATGTCGGTGAATGTGAAAATCAACCAAGGATTCACGAATCGGCAAAGTCAAGATTATGAACGATTGGGCGTGAATGATTATTTGAAAGTATATTGGGAGAGCGCACGCAACCAGTTGATAAGTGGTGGTGCGTCACCAGAGCAAGCGGGAATGGCAGCCGCTCAAAACTTGATTTCAGGAACGCTGGGCTTCAATCCGTTTAACGTGCCGGACGATCAGGTCGTGGATGCGAACGGTGTGCTTAACCCGAACGCTACGTTCATGTGGGCGGATGATACCGATTGGGAAGACGCTATCCAGCGCACGGGCAGCCGTACGGATATAGGCGTGAGCGTGAGCGGAGGTAATAATAAGTCGGATTATTATCTTTCCGCCGGTTATCTGACGGAAGGTGGTTATATCATCGGATCGAAGTTTGACCGATATACCTTGAACACGAATGTTAACTCGCAGATCACCTCGTTCTTAAAGATTGGCGGTACGCTCTCCGGGAATATCAGCAAGGCGGAAGGGCAGCAGTCGCAAGCTTCGGGAAATAACAACAACCCTTTCCGATTCACTCGCTATATCGGACCGATTTATCCGATCCATGTACACGATCCGCGTACCAAAGAATATGTGCTGGATGCCAATGGCAATAAAGTGTACGACTTCGGTCAGGCCTATACGATCGAGGAGGGTGTGGAAGCGCCTTCGCGTGCGTATATCTCTGGTAATAACCCGGCTATTGAGTTGCAAAATATCAGCAACGGATACAAGCGGAATCAATTGAACGCGAAATTGTATGCGGAGATCCGTTTCTTGAATGATTTCAAGTTTACGGTGAACGGAGCCGTGGGAACAAGCTCTCGTTTAGGGCATTCGGCCAGTATCTATTATCCGGAGAAGACTGAGGTGGGGTCGAGCACGAAGACCGTTTCGTTTGAGACAACTTGGACGTTCAACCAATTGCTCTCCTATACAAAGAATTTCGGCAACCACCATGTCGATGTCTTATTAGGACATGAGAGTTATGATTACTTGAGTTCAACTTATAAATGCAACTTTTTGGGTGCGGATAATAAGCAATAAAA
>ENA-OPNH01000298-OPNH01000298.1-human-gut-metagenome-genome-assembly--contig:-NODE-298-length-50186-cov-33.854940_pt1 | contig 50186 bp, 52 predicted proteins | sample MGYA00241537_ERZ501771 | MGnify/ENA primary metagenome ERZ501771 (study PRJEB25962, sample SAMEA2042608) | human gut metagenome | biome: human gut; feature: human-associated habitat; material: faeces...
GAGATGCTTCACTACGTTCTGCATGACAGACTATACATTAGCGTAAGAAATAAAAAGATATTTTGAGCGAAGCTAATGATATGCTTGTCAGAGTTTTGACACACCCTCCCTATAAACCTGACAGCGCCACTTTCCTCACCCACAACACAAATATAGCTGTTAAAATTAAATCAAGCACTATGTATGTGAATTATTTAGCAGCTAATCCAATTTCAGCACAGCCAGGAATGCTTTCTGCGGAACTTCTACGTTACCGATTTGCTTCATCCTTTTCTTACCTCTCTTCTGCTTTTCAAGCAGCTTGCGTTTACGGCTTACGTCACCTCCATAACATTTTGCAGTAACATCCTTACGAACTGCCTTTATTGTTTCGCGGGAAATAATCTTAGCCCCGATAGCCGCCTGAATGGCAATATCAAACTGCTGCCTTGGAATCAGGTCTTTCAGTTTCTCGCACATCCGGCGTCCCAACTCGTAGGCGTTATCAAAGTGAGTCAAGGTAGAAAGCGCATCCACCGGTTCGCCATTCAACAGAATATCCAGCTTTACCAGTTTGGACGGACGGAATCCGTTTGCATGATAGTCAAAAGAAGCATACCCTTTGGAAATACTTTTCAGCTTATCGTAAAAGTCGATAACGATTTCTCCAAGCGGCATGTCATAGTATATCTCCACACGATTACCGGAAATATATTCCTGTTTCACCAACTCACCGCGCTTACCCAGGCATAGCGTCATAATCGGTCCGATATAGTCCGTAGTAGTAATCACAGATGCGCGGATGTAGGGCTCTTCAATGCGGTCTATCAACGTTGGATCGGGCATGCTGCCGGGATTATGCACCTCGGTCATGTGTCCCTGCTTGTCATAAATGTTATAAGACACGTTAGGCACAGTAGTGATGACATTCATATCGAACTCGCGGTCCAAACGCTCCTGCACAATCTCCATATGAAGCAGTCCCAGGAACCCGCAACGGAAACCAAAACCCAGCGCCAATGAAGACTCCGGCTGGAAAGTCAATGAAGCATCATTCAGTTGCAATTTCTCCAACGAAGAGCGCAAATCTTCAAAATCTTCCGCCTCAATAGGATATACGCCGGCAAAAACCATTGGTTTCACTTCCTCAAACCCGGCAATAGCTTCCTTGCATGGACGGGCTATGTGGGTAATCGTATCACCTACCTTTACTTCTTTGGAAGTCTTGATGCCCGAAATGATATAACCTACGTCACCCGTACGCAATTCCTGCCGGGCCACCATATCCATTTTCAAAACACCTATTTCGTCCGCATCGTATTCCTTGCCCGTATTGAAGAACTTCACCTTGTCTCCCTTCCGGATGACACCGTTCACAATCTTGAAGTAAGCAATAATGCCCCGGAAAGAGTTGAATACAGAATCGAAGATCAGAGCCTGCAACGGTGCTTCCTCATCACCTTCGGGATGCGGAACACGCTCAACGACTGCCTCAAGAATCTCCTCAACCCCCATTCCCGTCTTACCGGAAGCGCGGATTATCTCCTCACGCTTACAGCCGAGCAACTCTACAATTTCATCCTCTACTTCTTCGGGCATGGCGCTCGCCATATCACACTTATTGATAACCGGAATAATCTCCAAGTCATGCTCGATGGCCATGTAGAGATTGGAAATGGTTTGCGCCTGCACGCCTTGAGACGCATCCACAATGAGCAACGCCCCCTCACAAGCGGCAATAGAGCGAGACACCTCGTATGAGAAGTCCACATGTCCCGGGGTGTCTATCAGGTTCAGAATATACTTCTCCCCCTTGTACATATACTCCATCTGGATAGCATGGCTCTTAATGGTGATACCTCTCTCCTTCTCCAAGTCCATATCATCCAACATCTGTCCTTCAGTCACTTGAATAGTATTGGTGAACTCCAGCAGACGGTCAGCTAAAGTTGATTTACCATGATCGATATGGGCAATGATGCAAAAGTTACGTATATTCTTTTTCATTTGTTTCTAAAATTTTGGTGTGCAAAGATACTAAAAGGAGAAGACAAAAAAAAATGCGTTGATAACATATCAAATGTATCAACGCATTTTTTATAACATTCCAATCTCTTTCTTAGTTCAGTTTTACAAACAGTTCGCCTTCAACTTCTTGAGTAGAAATTTTATCTTCTCTCAACAACCAGCCAAGACCCAGGAACAAATCTTTGTCTACCAATTTCGTAGCTTTCTTGATTTGCTTAGCAGTTAAACCTTCAGTTCCATTCAGTACATTCCAAATTTTTCCTGCAGTTTCACCAGCTTTCTCTTTCAACATTTTCTCTTTATTTTTAGTTAGACATGCTTAAAAATCCGTTTCCCACAAAGAAGAATCAGATTTTATTTCAGCGGCAAAGATAGTTATTTTTATGTTATATAACACGTTAACTGCCTTTTTTTTCGCTTTTCTGTCATAAAAACGGCTAATTTCTGCTTATTTCTGCTGTTTTTCCAAATACTCGGCCCATATTGTCGCCGCCTCTTCCACCATTTTCGCACAAGGACGCTTGGCATAATATTGTTCCGTACGCGCTTCGGGAGTGGAAGAACCTTCCGGTTTCTTCAATCCCAGCAACTCAGCGCAGATCATTGAACCGTTACGCTTCTTGAACTCTTCTGCAAGTTCCTGCACCAACGCATAATTGGCGGCTTTTCCCTCGCGGTCTTTACCGTCGACGGCGCCTTTTTCCAGTCCCGCCAGCAAAAACATACCACAGGCGGCGCCACAAGTCTGACGCATCCGTCCGATGCCCCCACCAAAGGAAGCAGACATCCGCAATGCCTGTTCTTCCGTAAAGCCATACATGTCTGCAAAAGCAGCCACTACCGATTGTGAGCAGTTGTACCCGCTTTTAAACAGTCCAACAGCTTTTTCTATTCTGTCATTCGTCATATCTCAATCTGCTATTTCCAACATCATAGGACAATGATCCGAGTGTACTGCATCATTCAGAATACGCGCATCTTTCAGCATCGGACGCACCGGCTCATTCACCATACAATAATCTATACGCCAACCTTTATTCTTCGCCCGCGAATTGAAACGATAGCTCCACCATGTATACTCCTGCTTGTCGGGATGAAGCAAGCGGAAAGTATCTATGAAACCTTCATTCAGAAAACGGGTCATCCATTCCCTCTCCTCCGGCAAAAAACCACTATTCGTGGCGTTACGGACGGGATCGTGAATGTCTATTGCTTCATGGCAGATATTATAATCTCCGCAAAGGATTAATTTTGGACGGGTGCGCTGCAACTCCACTACATATTGACGGAACTTTTCCAACCACACCATCTTAAATGCCTGCCGTTCGTCACCGCTTGTTCCCGAAGGATGATAAACACTCACAATGGACAAGTCGCCATAATCGGCACGCATAAAGCGCCCTTCACTATCATATTCCTCCATGCCCATGCCATATTCCACATGGTCCGGTTCACGTTTGGTCAGGATGGCTACTCCACTATACCCTTTCTTCCGGGCCGAATACAAATAATGCTTGTATCCCAATGCGTCCAACGCCTCTGCCGGATACTGCTCCGGCTGCAATTTGGTTTCCTGCAGGCACAACACATCCGGTTGTTCGTTTGCCAGCCATTCGGGAAGTCCCTTAGTTACGGCAGCCCGCAAACCGTTTACATTATAGGTTATAATCTTCATATCTGTATATTGTTGAATCCACTTATTCAGCTTTTTTGTGTTGCTTTTCCCATTCCAGCAATTGTACCTTATGTTCCAATCCCCAATGGTAACCGCCCAACGTCCCGTCGGTACGTAGCACCCGGTGGCAGGGAATCAATACGGCAACCGGATTATCCCCAATTGCCGTACCTACGGCCCGGTACGCCTTCGGATTTTGCAATGCTGCAGCAATCTCTCCGTAAGTAGCTGTTTCACCGAAAGGTATTTTCAGCAATTCGTTCCATACACGTAACTGAAAATCAGTTCCTTTCAGATGCAAAGGCACTGTCTCCATATTTTCCTCATCTGCAGACAAAGCGGCCAGTGCCCTACGTTGATGCTCATCCGTACCTATCTCAAAAAACACTCCGGGAAATCTGTTCATCATCTCGCTCTCTGCCATATCTCTACCCCTCACTACGAAAGCCATATAGCATACGCCTTGAGGTGTTGAAGCAACCAACACTTCTCCCAGAAATGTCTCTGCAAAAGAAAACTTTACTGTCAGCCCCGGAAGTTTATGTGACAGTTCGCCGTCAGCCAACTTTTCTATTGTTATAAATCTTTCATTCAATAAGTTCCGCTCCATTATAAACTAGATATTAATAACATAATATTCAATACAGTCACAACGATAGCAATCGTGTAAAGCACCAATGTGCTCCACCTGCTATTTACGTATTGTCCCATTACTTTGCGGGACGAAGTGAGACTTACTTGCAGGAACACCGTAAATGGTAACTGAATACTCAAAATCATCTGCGAAATCAGCAGTCCTTTAAAAGGGTCCCCAATAAAGAAAATCAACAATAATGCAATACCTAAGGAAAGAATCACCCCCACTTGGGAGTGGCTGTCCTTAATGTGGTATGACTCACCGAAAATACCGGCAAATATGGAGCCTGCCGCCATGCCGCTTGTTATTGTGGAAGATATGCCCGCCATCAACAAAGCCAGCGCAAACACTACGGCAGCACTGCTTCCCAGCAAGGGTTCCAACAGTGACTTTGCCTGTTGCAGTTCCTCTACCTGAATTCCACTCTTAAAGAAAGTAGCGGCAGCCAGCAAAATCATCGCACTATTAATGGCCCACCCCACAATCATCGAAAACAGCGTGTCAAACAGTTCATACTTCAAGACCTTACGAATCGAAGCATCATCCTGTTTGTTGTACTCATGGCTCTGTATCACCTCCGAGTGAAGGAACAAATTATGAGGCATCACCACAGCTCCAAGCACGCTCATTATAATAAGCATGCTCCCTTCCGGAAACGAGGGCGTCACCCACCCCTGCACAGCCACCGGCCAGTCAATCTTAACGAGAAACAGTTCATAGATGAACGAAAGCCCTATGACAGACACAAATGCAATGATGGAGCGCTCTATTTTCTTATAAGAATTAGTGAAAAGCATTACTGAAACGAAAACCGCAGTCAGCACCGAACCCCATACAATCGGAATGTCCAGTAACATCTGCAATGCAATGGCCCCACCCAAAATCTCGGCCAAGGAGGTGGATATGGAAGCCAGTACAGCCGTCCCCAATACAGGTCGTGACACCCACTTGGGAGTGTACTGTGTAGCTGCTTCCGACAGACATAGCCCGGTTACGATGCCCAAGTGTGCCACATTATGCTGAAGAATAATCAGCATGACCGTAGACAAAGTGACTACCCACAGCAACGAATAACCAAATTCAGAACCTGCCGCAAAATTAGACGCCCAGTTCCCCGGATCAATAAAACCTACCGTAACCAATAATCCCGGACCGATATATTTAAATACATCCAAACCACCCAAATAGCGTTTATGGTCTTTCCGCTTTAAGTCCTTAAAAATATTCTTCATTTCGTTGTTGTTATTTTGAGAGTGTAAAAGTACTCAAATAAAAACAAATACACTATAACTTGGTTCAAAACAGCAAAAGTTATCTTGCCGGCAAAAAAAATCATCCCATGAGACGGATAAATTCGTCCCGTAAGACAAATTTATTCATCTCATGGGATGAATATATTCATCTCACGAGATGATTTTTTTCACCTCGTGAGACGTTTTTAAGCCACAATAGTCTAATATCCCATTTCGTGCAATGCTTTACACAGCTGATCCGGGCAGGAAGTGGAACGTCCACCGCACCGTATACCTTCCAGACGGGAGATAACCTCGTTCACCGGCATCCCGGCAACCAAGCGGGACAAGCCTTGCAAATTGCCGTTGCAGCCACCCCAGAAAGCTATGTCCTTTACTATTCCGTCTTCTACTTCAAGCTCGATATTGCTACTGCACGTACCTTTAGTCTTGTAAGTATAAGTCATTATTCTTCGCTTTCCTCAGGCTTCATATTCGTATAAACCGTCTGCACGTCGTCAAATTCTTCCAGACGTTCCACCATCTTATCAATCGTTTCACGATGCGCCGGCTCAACATCTTTCAAGTCATTGGCAATGTAGGTAAACTCACCACCGACATCTTCAAAGCCGCCCTCTTCCAAATGTTTCTGAATAGCGGCGTAGCTCTTCGGATCACCATAAATAGTGATTGTGCCCTCTTCTTCATCCTCTTCATAGTCTTCGTCAATATCAAAGTCAATCATGTCAAGAATGAATTCTTCCATGTCCATGCCGTCTTTCTTCTTGAAAGTGAACATACATTTATGGTCGAACAAGAAAGCCAGTGACCCCATTGTTCCCAAGTTTCCGCCAAACTTGTTGAATACGCTACGCACATCAGCTACCGTACGGGTAGGATTATCGGTCAGTGTATCAACGAATACGGCTACACCATGAGGACCATATCCCTCATAAGTCATGCTCTTGTAGTCGCTTTGGTCTTTACCCATTGCATTCTTGATGGCACGTTCAATATTATCCTTCGGCATGTTTTCACGCTTGCAAGTAGCGATAACCGAACGCAATGTAGGGTTGTTTTCCGGCTCAGGTCCGCCGGCTTTCACTGCAATAGCAATTTGTTTACCCAGTCTTGTAAAGGTCTTAGCCATGTGACCCCATCTTTTCAATTTGGCAGCTTTTCTATATTCAAACGCTCTTCCCATTGGAACTAAATATTTATGATTTATGATTTTATTCTTAATACTTTCCTTAACGCAGTTTCGCTCCCAGCTTATCTTCCAGATTCTTCACCAGTTTAGACATGATTTTATCAATCATTTTGTCGTTTAAAGTCTGGTTTTCATCCTGCAATAAGAAACTTACGGCATACGATTTCTTACCGGCTTCCAGATTCTTGCCTTCGTAAACGTCGAAGAGAGATACTTCTTTCAGCAGCTTCTTCTCTGTTTCATAAGCAATCTTCTCGATTTCGGCAAACTGTACTTTCTTGTCAAGCAACAAAGCAAGGTCACGTTTCACAGCCGGGAACTTGGAGATTTCGGTATAATTTACCTTTACGTTCTTGATAGCCTTCATCAGCTCTTTCCAGTTCAGGTCGGCATAGTACACCTCGTTATCTATGTCAAACGCTTTCAGGAGTTTTCTTGTCACCACACCGAAAGTAGCCAGACGTTTGCCGCCTCTTGTCTGTACGGACAGCGCAGCAGCATAGATGTCATCGGTCAGATTACCGACTACCAAATCGTGCATCTTCAGTCCCAGACGGGCAAAGATATTTTCAACATACGCCTTCAGTTCGTATACCGAACTATCCTCGTCTTGATGCGCCCACGAGTTGGAAACTCTTTTACCGGTAACCCACAAGCCCAGATGATAATCTTCCGAGTAAGGAGCGAGCGCTTTTTCAGGATTGCGCTTCTCTTCGTTGAAGTAATAGCAGTTACCGAATTCAAAGAACCTCAAATCCGAATTCTTACGGTTGGCATTGTGAGAAATACTCTCCAATCCGCCAAAGAGCAGCGACTGGCGCATAGCGTTCAAATCGGCGCTAAGCGGATTCATCAACATCACAAGGTTCTTGGCAGGATAGGATTCCAAACCGTCGTAATATGCGGCACGCGTCAACGAGTTATTCAGGATCTCATTGAAACCGCATCCCACCAACTGTTCGGCAACCAGATTCTGCAGTCGGTTGGACTTGTCCCACTCACCTTTCGTTGTCAGGCTGGACTTCAATGCAGTCGGAATCTCTACATTATTATAACCGTAAATACGGAGAATATCTTCTATCACGTCACAATCGCGCTGCACATCCACACGATAAGGCGGTACATCCAGTGTCAGGCCTTCTGCCGTTTCGGCTACAATCTTCATTTCCAGACTCGCCACGATACTCTTTACTGTCTCTGCCGGAATCACCTTACCTATCAGTGAATGAACCTTCTCATAGGAAAGTTCCACCCGGAAGTCTTGGGCAGGAGCAGCACACACATCCTTTATATCGGAAGATATAGTACCGCCGGCAAGCTCTTTCACCATTATTGCAGCCAGTTTCAGGCAATAAAGAGTAATATTCGGATCGACACCTCTTTCAAAACGGAAAGAAGCATCTGTATTCAAGCCATGACGACGGGCGGTCTTGCGCACCCAGGTAGGATGAAAATAAGCACTTTCGAGGAATATATCTTTGGTATCTTCCGTAGAACCGGAATCCAATCCGCCAAACACTCCGGCAATACACATGGCCTCTTCTTTGTTGCAGATCATCAGGTCGCGTTCGCTCAACTTGCGTTCTACACCGTCCAAAGTGACAAAAGGGGTACCTTCAGGCATTGTCTTCACAACGACTTCACCGCCCTTAATCTTGTCGGCATCGAAGCAGTGAAGCGGCTGACCGAATGCATGAACAATATAGTTCGTAATATCCACCACATTATTAATGGGACGCAGGCCGATGATACGGAGCTTGTTTTGCAACCACTCCGGACTCTCCTTTACGGTTACACCTTTTACGGTAACTCCGGCATAACGCGGACAAGCCTCGCTGTTTTCCACCGTAACCTTGATGTCCAAATCGTGGTTCTCAACGGCAAAAGCATCCACAGACGGCTTTTTCAAAGAAGTCGGCAGGCCGTTCTGTACCAGATAAGCGTACAAGTCGCGAGCCACACCGTAGTGTGAACAAGCATCGGCGCGGTTGGGAGTGATATCCACTTCCAGCACATAGTCGCTCTTGATGTTATAATAGTCTTTGGCGAGTGTGCCCGGCACAGCCGTTTCCGGCAATACGATGATACCTGCATGGTCTGTACCGATACCGATTTCATCTTCCGCACAAATCATACCGTTGGACTCTACGCCGCGGAGCTTTGATTTCTTGATTGTAAAACATTCATCACCGTCGTAAAGTTTTGCACCCAAAGTAGCTACCACCACTTTCTGCCCGGCTGCCACGTTAGGCGCACCGCATACTATCTGCACAGGCTCACCCTGTCCCAGATTTACGGTAGTGATGTGCATGTGGTCTGAATTAGGATGAGCTTCGCATGTCAGGACTTCTCCAATGACCAAACCTTCCAGTCCGCCTTTAATGGTTTGCACTTCTTCCACGCTTCCAGTTTCCAATCCAATGGAAGTAAGTGCAGCGGCAACTTCATCCGGTGTCAAATCAAAATCGACATACTCTTTCAACCAATTATAAGAGATATTCATATCATTATTTTTTTATTGTTTCCAAAAGTGACCCGCAAAGTTAATAAGATTTTTCGAGTAGATAAGGCAAATGCTTCAAGAAATCTTTGATAAGATATATTCTTTCACCTGTTCCCAAGACTTATTAATCAACATATCCGGCATCGGTTCCTTTTCCGCATCGTCAAAATACACCAAACTTTTCATTGCCATGAAAACAGAGCCATCATCATATTTAGTAGAATAGAAGTCTAAAATTTCATTTAAAGAAAGATGATGCAATAAAAAAGAAATATCAATAAAATCCTTTTTAGTTCCCCTACCAATAACAGCCGTTACTTTCATAGCAGCAATATCTTTAATTCCAGCCATGCGTATTCCTTGGTCTACAACTGGTTTATCAAGCCATTGATACCTGTAATTTACAATATCAACTTTAATTCCATCAACCAAATAAATATGTATATGGGGAGATTCTTTCAATACAATAAGAGAGGCTACGGTTTTTATTGCACTTATAAGTTCTTCCGCTTCACAAGTAATAGTTCCGAAGAAATCCAAATCAACAGATTTCCGGTGTCCCAATTGCAAAGCCAGAGCGGTTCCTCCTACCAAACGTGTATCGCGCAATATCGGTAAACTTTGCAACTTTCTTAAAAGTTCCAGTGTTGAATATTCGATTGTTTCCAGATGTAACATCTAAATTGCTCTTTAGGGGTTTTAGAAACTGCAGATATATATGCTAAGGCACGAGGCTCTAAATCTCTTAATTCTTTCGCCACCTCCACAATTTTAGACAAGCCATAATATTGCCGGATAAGATTCCAGTCTTCCAACAAGCCATATTCCAAGACTCTTTTTATAATGTATTGGGCATGCTCATCAAAATCGACATCTTCTTTACGCACATCCCAAAAAAGATGGGCTGAAAACATATTTATATATTCATTACCTGACATTCTTATACTTTTTATTTCAAGATTATACTAACTCTCTGCAAAAATAAAACTTTCTAATCAATAAGCCTTCATTATCACAATAAAAAACAGCCGGAACCACTCAAACTAAGCAATTCCGGCTGCGCCTAAAACAAAATAACCGCTGTTACCTGTCTTTATTTCACTCCTTCTGTCATGCTGAGCGAAGTTGAAGCATCCCTTCTCCTGCGGACCGCCAACGGTGCTCCCAGTTCTTCCCGTTCCACTATTTCAATAAACCCGCTCTGTTCCAATTCGAATAGAGCAGGATATACCCGCAGCCTGTCTGCACCGGAAAAACGGATTATATTTTCCACCGAAATATTACCCGGACAAGATTTCAGGTAATCAACAATCTTCCGGGTATCAACAGCCTTGTAGTTTATATCATTCATTATTTTGAAATTAAGTTAAGTTTCTCCAAACACTCCTTATTCTTCAGAGTTCTCTTTTTATCAAAAATCCACCCCCATTTATTAAAATACTTAATGACAGAACAAATGTGATACTTCAATAATTTCTTATTTTTGTATGAACCCTTTTCGTATTCATGATATATAGAAACAACAGGATAATACATGGTTTTAGAAACCTCTCCTATCCTGCGGCACAAATCCAAATCTTCGGCATACATAAAGAAGCGCTCGTCAAATCCACCGACTTTTTTCAATACATCCACCCGCATAAACATGAAGCAGCCCGATAAGGACGGAACTTCTATTATCCGGTCATATCCGCTATCATGCAACTCAAAACGGGCGTTATGTTTCATCTGATAGCTCTTTAGGGGAATAAACCGTCTGCCGAACAAATCCATAGGAGTTGGTAACAATTTACACAAATACTGAATACTCCCACTTGGATAAAGCACTTTCGGCATCACTAAGCCGCAATCTGGAGTACTATCCATAAACAGAGTGAGTTCTTTGATAACATCTCCAACCCAATAGATATCCGGATTTAGAACAACGTGATAATCAGCTCCTTTTTCAATTGATTTTCTTATAGCAATATTATGTCCGCTTCCATATCCTAAGTTATCGCTATGGATATACACAACTCTCTCAGACATGTTTTTCAATTCACGTAAACTGTCATTCGAAGAATTGTCTATCACATATAGAATATCAATTTTTGATTGAAGAACGCAATTTACCAAGCGATGCAAATCATCAGTTGCCGTATGGAATGCAACAATTGAAGCAATAATCATTTTATTTTAAATTATAACGGTAAATGTAATTACATTAGAAATCGGTTATCATATATAGATAATAATAGAAACAAGCTATACAAATCACGAATTGCAACTTTTTTTTATTATAGAACTATAATATTGTATATGCAATTCAGCCATTCCCGATAAAGTGAAATTATTTGTAAATGTAGCACGAGCAGCAGACGAATAAAGTTCAATTTCGTCTTTTATACAATCTATAGCTTTGTTAAAAGACGATTGATTTCCATAATCAAAAAAGACGACATCACCTTTCTTAAAATAATTTTCATAAATAGGTAAACGGCTACAAACCACAGGTAAGCCTGCCGACATAGCTTCTAACATCGCCAAACCAAAACCTTCAGAATTAGACGACATACAGAAAATATCAAAATATGGATAATAGTTATAAGAGTTTTTACGAAACCCTAAAAACAAGACTCTATCTTTTACTCCTATTTTTTCTGCCATTTGCTTTAATTCATCATAACATTCGCCATCCCCTATCAGAACAACAGCAGCTTTAACATCAGTATTCAAATAGTTAATAAGTTGATAAAAGCCTTTCCTCTTAATTAAAGAACCACAACCAGCAATAACCGGAAAATATTTTTGTTTAAAACCTTCCAACAAGCCTTTGGTATCATCATCTATTGCTTTAAATACTACATCTGGTATTCCATATGGTATACATTTTATAAAAGTAGCTTTTTTATCATGAATCAAGTCTTTATAATAGTTAATCATATAATCGGAAGACATTATTCGATTAGTTATCTTATTTAATGCTTTTAGCCAAACCCATATATACAAATGTGCTCTGATATAAGTATATGTTTGCGACAGATCCTCTTTAATGAAACAATGTAAACTTGTTACGATTGGTGCTTTTATATGCTTTCTATGCAAAGCAACATACAAATCGGGCTTTGCCATTGTTGAATGTACAATATCAAAATTAGAAAAATCGAAGCACTTTCTAAAATTTAATTGTACACATTCAACTGGAAATGACACATTAGTAATGTCATTAAAATAGAATACAGTACATTCACACCCTTTATCAACTAGACCAATCACTAAATTTCGAGTAAAAAGAATAGGACCTTTTGCATCTAAAGAAGGTAAAATAAAAGCTATTTTCATAAAAAAGTATTATCTAAATATAGAGCGAACATTCACAAAAAAATATCTATATATATTTCCTAAGTACGGAGATACACAGTAACATTTTACTAAGCCTACACGCCATAATGGCAATCTTTTAATCGCCCATTCATTCTTCATAAATTCATTACGGATTTTGCATTTAAGAGAATCATTTAAACGCCCTCCACCGCGTAAATAAGTGTAGTATTCTTCAATAGCGAATTGTGCTATTGAATTTTTCACAACAATTTGATTTTTCCAATTATCCACGAAATCCAATACCCAATCTATAAAAGCGAGACGGTTCTTTAATGATTCCTCACTAATATTATGTACCATAGAAGTATCATATTGTATATAATTATACACAACGCAATCAACTATTTGACAAGATATAGAGTTTGAAGCCAATAGCAAATTAGCAATAAAATCTTCACCAATTTTAAAATGTCGCTCTATTTCTATTTTACAAAATACACTTTTCTTTATTAAACGACCACATAATGAAGCGACTACGTTTTTGGAAAGGTATGCAGCTATAAGTCCTATCACATCATTTCCAAAAGGGAGAGTGTTTTTTATCGTCTTTATTCTTTTTCCTTTTGGAGTGTAAATATTCATTCCCCCAATAACAATATCTTTTCCACAACTATATGCAAGTAGTTGCTCTAAGGCATTTTCCACTATAGTATCATCGCTATCAAGAAAAAACAAATATTCGGATTTACAAGCGCAAGCTCCCACTCGTCGTGTTTCTACCAGTCCTTTGTTAGATTGCTTAATTACCGTAATGCGACTATCTAATGCTTGATATTCATCTAAAATTTCTTGAGAATTATCAGGACTTCCATCATTAACGACTACAATTTCAAAATCTGTAAAACTTTGAGCTAAACAGCTATTAAGGCAATCCCGCAAATATTTTTCCGTACGATAAACTGGGATTATTATTGATACTTTAGACATTTATCAACTATTTATATTAAACAATCACATAACTCTGTATTATTAGATTTTTCTTTAGAAAAATCTAATGTATTGTCCTTTTTTAAATTATAATATATCAAACAATACAATAGTGTCAAAAATATATTGATGTCCATTAAGCCCTTCAAATTCAGAATCAGAATATATAGAAATAACATATATAAAAATATTCTTAAAGATGGAGATGTATGTAATAAAAGAATTCTTTTTATAATCCAATAAGAATAAAAGAAATAACTTATAAGAACTGGAATACCACCATAATAGAGCAATCTCAAATAACCGACATCAGTTTCCATATAATAATCCCCTGTAGGCATATTATAAAGCCCATCACCTATCCAATAAGTTTTAAGTGCAGTTGGAAAAATATACATTTCCTGTAATCGATTCGTTGAAGCAGAAGTCATTTCTCCTCTATCAGCATAATTAATAAAAAGTTCAAAAGCCCACATAACTACTTTGGGGTCTATATATATAAAAATCACAAATAATCCAAAACATAAAATTGTAGCAAGTATAAGCAGCCATTTCATCTTTTTCCTTGTCAGATAAGGACTTTTCCATTTCCAAATTAGCAAATAAAATACGCTAATAAAAAAGCCTATCATCGTTGTTCGTGCCATCAATATGCCAACTATTAAAATAACAACATATACTACCGTAAATCGCCCCAAGCTATGAACTTTATTATTAAAAAACAGATAGACCATTATTATCAAAGCTAATCCGTTTATAACACCTGCCCCAAAGAAATTTATTCCCCAACCCAAAAACCTCAACCCTTGTGTAGTATCCAATGCTTCATAATCAAGTTCATTCAGTCTTATAAGTGAATACATAAAAGATTGTAGGTTAGGAAAAGAGAACATCAATAATGACAACAAAGACTGTATTAATACTCCATAAACAAAATACTTAAACAGATTAGAGATTATATTCTTCTTTACTTTTTTAAAGAGAATACAAACGACAAAATAGCTTGCAAAAAATATTGCAATTTGAGAGATTGCATATAAAGCAAAAGTAAAATCAAATGTAAAATTAAGAACTCCGGCAATAATAGAACACAAAACAATAGGAATCAAACCAAGCCAAATGGAAAGTAAATCCAAACAAAAAAAACGCTTATAAACAAAAATGAAGGCTCCTATTAATGCATAAATAATGCGAGTAGATAAAGGAAGTAGTGCGAAAACGACAGGATATATATAAAAAAACAGAAACAATAACTTCATTCTTTTGTCAATAATTTGCAGATATTCTATTCTTTATATTCTTCCACGTTTGCAGAGGAGATAATAGTAAATATAAAAAAGAGAATATTCGCACTTTTAATGAGTTCTGCGAAGATTTGGCACATGATAAGTACGCACGATTTTGATATTGCAATGCAACACGTTTCAAAGCGTTAGCTTCAAAAACATTAAGTCTTGCGTTCTTTTCTAAAATTTCATTTGTGGCAAATCTTATGGTTTCTAATGTATTCATAGTAGAATATTGATTCCAATTAGCCAACATGAATCTCATATTATATTCTCTACATGTATTACTATTAATGAAAAAATTTGAATGCTGTCCTATCATCTGTAATAGTCTATCGCATCTATATTTATATTGAGTAATACTAACATTGTTTCCATGCCATCTATATTGCAGTAAAATGTGAGGTAAATTAGCCATCGCATTATTTTTAGCAATCCTAATCCAATATTCAAAGTCTTCTATAGGCATACTATCAGAATATCCTCCTATGACTTCATAGATTCTTTTTCTGAACATTACTGTAGGATGTGCAAAACCGGATTCAAATAGCAGCATCGCTTTAATTTCCTCACTATTAAGTAGATAATACAGTTTCCCAATAACATTTTTATTTATATCAATTATCTCGCAAGAAGTTCCACAAATATCTATGTGAGGATTCCTTTCTAAAAAATCAACTTGCTTTTCAATTCTTGTTGGCAATGAGATATCATCAGCATCCATTCTTGCAATATACGCACCATGAGCATATTCAATCCCTCTATTCAAAGTTTTAGAAATTTTGAGATTTTCAGAATTGTGAAGAATTACCAAACGACTGTCCTTTTCCGCTATTATATTCAATAAGTTCAATGTATTATCAGTGGAGCAATCATCAATACATATAATTTCTAAATTAGTATATGATTGATTAATTATAGAGTCTATTGATTCTACCAAATATTTTTCCGCATTATAACACGGAATAACAACGGAAACTAATTTATCACACATAAAATTTATAGATATTCGTAAATAACAGCAATACCTTCTTTTTCTTCTAAAGAATAGAATGTCGCATTTGAAATTTTTTCATCATTAAAAGTTGGATCAGGTTCCATAAAAGTACTACCATAATGAGCGCTTAAGTACTTATCTGTTTGAAGAGGGACATTATATAAATTACCTTTAAAAAGAATTTGTCTAAAACCTGTATAAGGAAACTTGATGCTATATACACCACACTTATTAGGATAGTTTAATCTACACATCCCTATTATCGGAGTAAAAGAATAACTTAATGCAACATTTTCCTTTTGTACATAAAAAAAAATATCAATGGAAACACCTTTATATGCAAAACAGTATTCTACTTTTTCCTCCTCATCTTTTACTCTAAAAAAACGGATTAGTTTAAAGCCATTTTTTATCATAGCTTGTTTTGCTGCATCCGCATCTTTAAGCCACATTCCAATATCTAAATCGAAATCATGTTTTATAAAATCATGCTCCCTATATGCCCCTAGCAATGTCCCATAATCTAACCAAAAAAGCAGATTTTCACTTTCAAGTGCTTTTTTTGCTTTTAACAAGGTCTCATTCCCATATTTCAAAAAGCGCTTTTTTCTTGCTTTGAAACGAATGGAGTTGTATTTTTTCAGTAAAAATCCTCCTATACTGCCTACAATAGGAACTTTCCTTAAAAAATAAATAGATTTTATCATTTTCTTAATGTATTAAAATAATATGGTTAATTAATCTTTTCTATATACCATTTGATTACCTTTTTATCAGCGACAAAAGCTCCCTCATAGAATCATACTTCAATATATATGAAAATATTAGATAAAAGGAACAGCCAATTATCCCGCCAATTAATAATTGTAACACAGAGTTTGTAATGAAAGAAATGGAAATAAAAACAATTCCTCCCATAAATAGAGAAAGGAGGAAAGAAGGGAAAATATCTCTTATCTGACTCATAAAACTTAATCCTATTAAGTTTTGTGTATAATGCGTATTTAAATAAGTAGCAATTAAAGAATATAAAACACGCCCCCAACACATACCCTCTATACCAAATGGTATAGAAAGAAGAAGTATTAGGGTTGCTATCGTTTTTTTTATAATCTCCAAACGAAATGCCCAGTCCGAACGCCCCTTAACGTACAAAAGATTTAAGTTTATAATACTTAAATGATCAAACATCCAATCAAAACATAATATTTGAAGCAATACAACTGTCATTATCCATTTTTCTGTTAGCAATAGTATTATAAGCGGTTTTGCTAAAACTGCAAGTCCTATCATCAAAGGAAAAATCAAGAAAGAAGCCAATTTTATATACTTTCGGTAAGCCGAAGCCAAACGTTCATCGTCATCTTGTATACTGCTCAATATAGGAAATGTAACACGGGATATAATGGCATTCATATTACCCGAAGGAAATATAGCAAATTGCTCCGCTCGTGTATAATACCCTAGTTCTGCAGATGAATACCGACGGCCTATCACTATCGCATATAAATTATAATATAAAGCATGAATCAATCTAGAAAACAACAATTTTGAGCCGAAAGAAAACAAATTCTGAAAAGAATCTTTAGAGAAAGTTTTCAATGGACGCCAATTGATATAATAAAAAGACAGGAATGTTATCAAAAGAACATTCAACAATGATTGAAATACAAGAGACCATACCCCATATCCTTTATATGCCATTGTAATGCCAATGCCACCAGAAACAACAGCAGATATCAAAGAGATTTTAGACTGAGTTTTAAAATCTATCTTTATTACTAATATTATTTTAGGAACAGCAGCAAAGGATGAAAATATCAAATTCAACATAACAATCCGAGTTACCAGTGTAAGTTCGGGCATATGATAAAATTGAGCTATAAAGGGAGTTCCTATAAACAATAGCAAATAAAGTAAAACAGATATAACAATATTGAAATAAAAAACAGTTGACAAATCCGTCTCTGTTCTATCTTTCTTCTGAACCAAAGCATCAGAAAAGCCACTGTCTATAAAAGTTTGCGATATCTGAAGAAAAACAGCAAGCATCCCAATCATTCCATAATCAGAAGGCAAAAGAAGGCGTGCCATTAAAAGATTTATGATAAACTGCACTCCTTGCAAAGAGAAACGCTCGATAGCACTCCATAAAACTCCGGAAACAGTTTTACTTTTCAAACTATCTGACATATCAACAGTTAGTAGCCGGCTTTATTATATTGCCAATAATATATTGTCCTACTTCATCAATATCTTTAAAATGAACCTCTAGCGGCAAATCTTTACCCCAAACGTTCTTCACTTTTTCTACCAATTCCGGTGTATAATAAAGATTACCTTCTTTTATATCCGCAACTCCATCCAGATAAATAGACTCTCTATTAATCATACGCATCTTTTCCATAGAAAAGATAGATGTGTCAAAATATGACGTTGCTACCGAACCGGTAGCATCAATTATATAAGGATAACCACCTATTTCACCGTTTACTCCAGGAGTATGAATTTTCACCTTCTTTTTATTAGAAATAGCATCCAATATGGAATATATGATATTGAAATTACTGGAAGCATTCATCATATTACGCTTTTGGTCAATAGGCATGGGAATCATACAAGCTTTTAATAAAGCATCCTTATCTATAGGCAGAGAATCACCCCGATAGCGAACATCCAACAATATATCAACCCCTTCGGAATGCCCTTCCTTGCTAATCACAACATCATGAAAATGACTTACACACAATGTAATATCAATCTCGTTCAGATTCTCTATTCCATATTTATCAGCAATGTAAAATTTCATTCTCGGAATCAAATGATTCAAATTACCGCTTCCAAAATCAAAATAGGCATTTCCTGCTGATTTCAACCAAGGAATTACGGCATCCGAATAAGAAGTATTTATAGATATGGCATCGCAGTCTGCCGCTTCATACGCTTTCATAATATTACGGGCATAACGAATGGACAAAGGAGTCCAAATTCCATAAGCACGCAAATTATTCCAAGAAAGGCTTCCATACTTTAACCCCGAATAAACACGACTACTATTAATTATAAAATCAGGATGCCATTTGGCTAAACATAGTGCTATAGATGAAACGTCTTCCAAATTACAATCTGCCTCCACATCTATCTTGCTTCGCAACTGACCGCGAATAGCAGCTGCCGTTCTTACAATATTGACATCTTTCTGCATTTTCTCTGCATTACGACCTGCAACCACTATGTGCAAACGCTTGTCAGATAGGCTTATCAAATAATCTAACAAGTACACTCCCACACTGCCCAAGCCTATTATCATAATAGTTACGGGAGTATCAGTTTTCATTTTGGCCTGTAGCAAAGCCAATTTCTCATTTATTGATTTCATGTTGTTTTATTAATGAATAAACAGTATTATAGTTAGATACAGTGTTACAATTATACCATGTATTAACAGGGACAAACTGCATAGTATCTAAAGGTAAACTTTCAAAATAACCTTGAATAATTTCAAGATTAGTACCACGAATTTGAGTTGGAGTCAGGTTTCTTATGACTCCTGATAATCTCTCGACAGAAAGAAACTTCCAGATTTGTGCCGAATTATATATGGCTTGAAACGGTTCGGCAATTTCTAACGACAAATGCTTGGTATCATAAAGATAGTGTATATGACCGTTCATATCTACATATAAAACTACGGATTTTCGGGAAGTAATAAATTCACGGTTAACTGTAATAACATTGTTGTTTGAAGAAATAACCTGTTCGAAGCTACCTCCATCATAAAACAGATCTCCTTCCACAAATATTACTTCATCACATTCCGATGGAACAGCCTCTATTCCTTTTATCAAACTATATCCCGATCCGTAATCTTCATAATGAGAATTATAGACCAACTCTATCTTATCTTTGAATTCCTGCAAATTACAATTTATAAAAGCGGACAGTTCTTCAAACAAATATCCGCCCACAATTATATACTTGTCAAGACTACGGGCTTTATCCAAAATCTGATAAAGTAATGAGTATCGAGGATTTTCCTGAAAATAAAGACACTTCAAGGTATCTCGAGAAGTATCCTTATTGAATCGGGTAGCTGTGCCTGCTACTGTCATTATTAAAGCTTTCATCTGTATTTAGAAAGATTTTGTACACACATATCCAACCCCTCCGATAATGAAACTACAGGTTTCCAGTTTGTACGTTTGCGAATTTTATCAGTATCCAATATCCTACGTTCCGGATCAGAAGCACGATACCCCTCAAACCTTATTATCGGCTCGGCAATATTCAACTTATCGGCTATCAGCTTTACTAAATCAATAATTGAAACTTCTTCATCCGTAGCTACATTATAAACTGTACCGTCCAATGCAGAGGTAGAAGCCATCAACTCTAAAACAGCACGACAGCTATCTATATTATGCAGAAAAGAACGCATATTCTTTTTTGAATTTTCTAATAATATAACCTCACCTGTTTTCGATAAACTATCTATGATATGAGGAATTATGTGTTTAGCAAAACGCTCATGATTACTATAAACATTGGCAAAACGAATGGAACAACCTTTTATCAGTCCTTTATCCACCGCATCTTTCATAAAAAATTCGGTAAGTAATTTACCTACGGCATAACTGGTTCTCTGACTATGCTCAGCTGTGGCAAGCAGCAAAAAATCATCTTCCTTTACTCCACCACATTCATTCCAGGATTGCATGGAATAAACTTCCGAAGTAGAACAATTGATATAAGTATCGGCATGTACAGAAATTGCCTGTTGCAAAAAAGAGCGCATGGATACGACATTTGTTGTAAATGTATGCTCAACCTCATAAAAATGTTCTGTATGTACTACGGCCGCACAATTAATATATATAATCCTTGCATAATTCTGCTGAATATTCCCGACTAAACGAGACATTTCGGACATTTGCTCCACATTATTCAAATCATACTCATAGAAAAGAAAATTCTTATTGTTCACAATATCCTGCACAGCATCTATAGAACTTGCAAAAAAGTTGTCAAAGCCAATAACAGTATGCCCGTTATTCAAAAGTTGACGGGCTAGTTCATTACCGGTCATACCGGTAACGCCGCTTATTACATATAAATTCTTCATATCCAATTTAAACTCCAAGAATTAAACGTTCTTTATAAAACACATCCAAAAAATCCGGATATAGTCGATATTCCGCTTCAACATCGTACTTTACCGCATTATAATGTACCTTGCCTGTCGATAGTTCAAAATAAACATATTGGGCACAAGGATTTTGATTGCGTGGTTGTCCTACAGAACCAGGATTTATGAAAACTGTTTTTTTCTTATTACGCAAGCGAGGACATTCATCCGGATAAAAACATGACATATTATGAGGAAGATGGGTATGCCCCGAAAAAACATAGTCATAATTACTATAATAAATATTGAAAAAGGCGTCAGATCCTAATTTTCCCCAAAAAACATCATTTATACTCCCATGAAGAAACAATAGATGCTTACCCTGACACTCTATTGCATGTAATCCTGTTGAATTCATATTTTCTTTTATGTATAAAAGAGAGGACTCATTCAGAATAGAAGAAGTATATTGAAGCATTTGTTTACCACGTTCCGTAGAAAAATGGCTCAAATCACCATCAAGCAAAGCCTTTTCGTGATTTCCCATCAGATTTACAACTATAGGGTAGGAAAGTTTCTTTAATTCTGAAATCACTTCATTGGGACGCATCCCGTAGTTAATAATATCCCCTAATATAACAACTGCATCCGGCAAATATCCTTGTGCTTGAATGTCAGACAAGACAGCTTTTAGCGCTGTTAAATTTGCGTGAATATCGGATAATATCACAAATTTATCTTTATTCATAATGCGAGAGGAATTCCATGAAACATTCCTTGTTTTCCAGTGTGGTAGTAGTAGGACGGCCTAAATCTGTACGAGAATCAATCTTTACCTTCAACTCAAGCAGTACGGGACCATCTAATGATTGTAAATGTTGTAAAGCTTCCTGTATTTCAGACTCTGAAGTGACAGAAAAAGCATGACGATAGCCACAGGCTTTTGCTATGGCAGGAATATCAAGTTGGAAACCCAATGTAGGTTGCCCTCCAACAGATTCGTGAGCACCATTATTAAAAAGAATATGAAAATAATTAGCAGGAGAAAGACTACCAATATTACTAATAGCTCCCATATGCATAATAAAAGCACCGTCACCGTCTAAACAGTAAACTTTACGTTCGGAATGTTTTAAAGCAATTCCCAAAGCTATAGAAGAACTGTGTCCCATAGAGCCTACAGTAAGAAAATCACGACTGTGTCCATGTCCTTTGACCTCGCGATATTCAAACAATTCACGTGAGAGCTTGCCTGTAGTAGAAACGACAATATCAGTTTCGTGTAAATGATTTATAACCAGCTTCAAAGCATCTTCGCGAGATAAAGGATAAACATTATTCTGCTTTTTCTGAAGTTTATATTTATCAAAAGTATCCTTACGGACCACTATGGCATGAGGAACAGACTTCTCATAAGCAGACACAATAACTTCATGAATTTGTGCCAATGCTTCATCTTCATCCATGTCAAGAATGATATAGGGAATTTTCATAGCTTCCAGTAAGTCCAAAGTAACCTCACCTTGTTTTTTATGCTGAGGTTCATCTTTTGTTCCGGGTTCACCGCGCCAGCCAACCATTAATAAAATAGGAAGACTGTAAACTTTTTCATCGGCAAGAGACAATAGCGGATTCACCGTATTGCCCAAACCTGAGTTTTGCATATATACCAAAGGTAGTTTACCGGAAGCCATATAATATCCTGCAGCAATACCAACAGCGGTACCTTCATTGGCGGCAATGATATGTTTACCAGCAGAAGCATGATCTGTGATATAAGCACAAATGTTCTTCAACAAAGAATCGGGAACCCCTGTAAAAAAATCTACATCGTGGGCAAGAAAAAGATTAAAGACTTTCTCGACATTCAGCATACTGTAAATATATTATTTAGTACCAGGAATCAGTTCCAAAATCTCTTTAATTGGCATGCACAAATCGCGGACTTCCTGAGCTCGTTCGTTTTCCAAAATAGTACATGCAACCCGCATCATGGCCGGATAAGCTGCACGAAGCATGTGATTGGCATAAATTACCACATTCACACCCCATTCACAAAGTTCGCTTTCGTGAATATGATCATATGTGGTAGGAACAACGACGATAGGAACGTGGGCATACCTCTGACGAAAAGTAAGACAAAATTCCTTGATATCTTCACCGGACTTATTCTTACTATGAATCATAATACCATCAGCACCCGCTTCAACATAAGCATAGGCGCGTTCCAAAGCGTCACTCATAGGTTTGCCGGCAATAAGGCTTTCAATACGGGCAATAATCATAAAATCCTGAGTAACCTGCGCTTCCTTACCTGCTTTTATTTTCGCACAAAAGCCCTCAATTGTATCTTGAGTTTGAATAGCATCAGTACCAAAAAGAGAGTTTTTTTTCAAACCCACTTTATCTTCTATAATGACAGCTGAAATACCATGGCGCTCAAGCGTACGAACTGTAAATACAAAATGCTCTATCTTGCCACCAGTATCGCCATCAAAAATGATAGGCTTAGTGGTACATTCAAGGATATTATTCAAATCTTGTAAACGAGTAGTAAGGTCAACGGCTTCAATATCCGGTTTACCTTTACTAGTAGAGTCAGTCAAGCTGCTGGACCACATGCCGTCAAAAACTTCACATTTATCACCTTTTTGGATTTCAAGATTCTCAATAATAAGTCCGCAAAGACCGTCATGTGCCTCAAGAATACGAACAATCGGTTTAGCATTTATCAAACGACGAAGAGTTTTCAAACGGATATCAGGAGTTGTTCCGATAGATTTTATCTCTTTATCAAGAGAAGAGGAATTTATACCTTTCGTATATGGTATTTCTATCACCTTTCCCCCTTGCTCATTCATTACCTCAAATACCTGTTCACGAATCTCACGCAAAGAACCGGTTTTCCAGTCATCACCATGAATAATATAGTCCGGTTTGATGCGTTTTAAATTATCAACATAACTCCACTCTTCCTGAGGTATTACTTCAGAAACTCCCTTAATATTCTCAACAACTTTTTTACGCTGCTCGTATGTCAGATAAGGGAGGCGCTTATGTTCTGCAATAGCCTTGTCTGTCAAAAGACCAACTATTACATCGCCATATTTGGTGGCTTCATTAATGATATGGATCAGACCGGGATGCATAATGTCAGCGGTCATACCAATATAAACTTTCTTATTCATAAAATTTTATATAATAGTATTATGTTAGCACTAAATTTGAACATATCGTAAAAAAGGAAAGTTAGTACTCTGTTCAACGGCATACTCCCTTAGTTTGGGCACTTTTAAAACGTAAGCACTCACTGTACGGCTATAATGCCTATAAAGGTATTGTAGCCCACATTGAGTTATTTTGTGATTAAAAAATTAAGTTATTTTCCAATATTCATTGGCAGAAGCGCCATATAATCCGTATCGCCGGATACTAATTTTCGTAAAACATCTGCAATATATTTAACAAGACGTAGTCCGTTCATCTTGCAGCTTCCTATGATTGAGTAAATCAAAGACGCATTTTTTGCGGCTTGTTCCGAACCGCAGAACAAATAATTCTTTCTCCTCAGACAAATAGGCTTCATCAAACGTTCGGCTGTGTTATTATCTATCTCGGCCTAACCATTGTTCACGTAACGGCACACAGCTTCCCATTCGTGCACCGCATAACGAACAGCCTTGGTGAAAAGAGTAGCTGCAAAATCGGTATAGAACGCTTTTGCCTCTCTAAAGCACGTTCCGACTCTGAAAGAAAATGAATCCGGCAATCCAATTCGATCCAATAAAGTTCAGAGATCAGTTGAACTACTTTTGCCGAACGGGAATCCGCATGCAAGGCTTCCACAAACTTACGCCTCACGTGAGCCATACAACCATACCGGACAACTCCTTCACGATGCCTGTCAAACAAAAAGTTCAACAGCGCGCAGATTTTTCAACTCTTCCAAAGCATGGGAAAGAAGTTCGGACTGCTTCTCAGCCTTAGACTTATCTTCCAACGCTTTCGAAAGTTGATTGGAGAGGGCTTTATTGTCTCTACGCATACTTTTAAGTTCATCAAGAGCTTTATCCTGCTTCTCCAAAATCTGATGATTGCTTTCACGCTGCTCGAAAAGAAGACGCTCGTTGTCTTTACGAAGACGAACAAGTTCATCATCTTTAGACATCAACCGGGAGATTAATATGTTGATAGTATCTTGCTCTTGCATGATTCAAAGCTTGTCCCAACTAATCTCATAGCGATCGGTATCAGTGTTGAACACAGGAAGAAGAAAACGTCACCGGTTTCAGGAGAAACATTCATTTTACGACGGACCAGTTCTGAAAGGCTAATGATACCATTTAATGAAGTTACGATATTCAACACCTCCAGAAATACAATAGGCGTTGGTCGAAATCTTCAGGGGAGCGGCATCCGTTTGATAACGGAATAAAAACTCACTGTAAAATTCACTCATATTCATCTTTGTCGATTTTTAAATTCGACGCAAAGGTAAAGCCGAAATGGAGACAGGTCAAAAGCCATACAATGAGTGCTTACAATAGAATCAGTAAAATGGATGATTAATGTTGTTTCATCATGGTAGCACGAATGGCCACTATATAAAGAGTACTTTTCGTAAAACGATATACTATACGATATTTTGGATGAAGAAGGAAGCTATAATACTTGTTTTTTGATGTAGAATATTGCTCATCCAATAGTCCAATAAACGGGGAATGCGACAATGTAGAAATGACATTATAGACGTCATCAACAAAATGCTGTGCTGCTATATTATTTACTTCACACTTATACCATTCCGCCACTTTCTGAATAGTACTCAAAGCTCTTTTACGTACAACGATATTCAGTGTCCCCATTGTGCAAAAAAAGCATTCACTTCTGCCTTTGTAGCATTACCTCCCGATTCCGACAACCGAAGTTCTTCCGCAAACTCTTCATCAGAATAGATACCGGGCATTTCATCTGCATGCAGCAGTGCCAAACATTCCTGCAACTTCCTTTCATCAGTTGTGGTATCAAGAGAAGCTATTATCCTATTCTTCAAGCTTTGGAGATAAGGAGTATTATATGCTACTGCTGGTTCGGATACTTTCATTTTCATGGCAACATGCCTTTATTTATTATTAGACAAAGAACGGTATTTTATCCGACACTAACAAATATTTCAAATAGTATTGTTCAATTTGTCACCAGACTTTCCAAGGAGCATAATTCCTATCCCACATCTCATTCAACTCCGTATTATCACGAAGTGTATCCATAGGTTTCCAAAATCCCGTATGACGATTAGCATGCATCTTACCATCGCCGGCTATACGTCCAAAGGAGTACGTTCAAATATAGCCATATCGTCATTCTCTGGAATATAACCGAACACCTCAGGCTCACAAACAAAATAACCTGCATTAATCCAATTACGGTCGCCCTCAGGTTTTTCTTGAAAAGAAAGTACTTTGTCAGTACTTAGGTCTATCTGCAAAGCGCCAAATTTATCTCCCGGTTTATATGCTGTCAATAAAAGAATAGCCCCTGATGTTTCATGTACGACAATAGACATATTTACGATCGTAATCCAAAGGGAGCTCACCGAATTGTCTGGTAAAATGACAACCGCAAGTATTGTCCACAACAGTCACGTCCCCAATCTCGGAATGAATTCACAATCTTATGCAATTGAGGATTATTTGTATAAACAGCACCACCTTCTCCCATAGTCATGTGGTGGAGAGAATAAAAACTACTCGTACCTATATCTCCAATTGTACCTGTCTTCTTTTCCTCACCATTAATTATATAAGTTGAGCCTAAAGCGTCACAGTTATCCTCTACCAGCCAAAGATTATACTTGTCACAAAAGGACTTTACAGCTTCCAGATTAAAAGGATTACCTAATGAATGTGCAATCGTCCTGGCAGAGTATGCAGCCTCCAATTGTGTCACATCAATATTATATTCAGGAACAGTGACACCTACAAACACCGGAACAGCCCCATACTAAATACAGGAAGTTACTTTTACTTCCTATCTCTCAAATAATCCCACCACAGATTCAGCCCTATCCAAATCACGATATCAGCCACCAGCAGCACCGTATTATTTACATAAGGTACTAGCAGAATATTGGCCGCACTAAAAGAACAAGACATGAAAAGCAAACTCAGCATTGCCTTTCTCGGCGACAACCCTATCGCCAGTAATTTATGGTGGATATGATTCTTATCCGGTTCAAAAGGGCTATGTCCCGCACGAATACGGACCAAAACAACACGTACCACATCGAACGCCGGAATAATCATAGTGCTGAAAGCTATGATAAAAGCTCCTTCGGTATACGGCATTATATCCGCATTGTGCTGACTGTACTTTATGGCAAGGAAGCTAAGCGTATAACCTAAAGTAAGGCTGCCCGTATCTCCCATGAAAATCTTGCGGGCACGCTCCACACTGCCAAATACGTTGTAATAAAAAAACGGGACAAGCACACCGAAAGTGCCTGCAGCGAGCATGGCATAACTCCAAAGTCCTTTCTCTATAAAAAGAAAAGTGAAAATCAATAATGCCACGCTGCTTAAACCGGAAGCAAGACCATCAATTCCGTCTATCAGATTAATGGCGTTGGTGATGAAAACTACTGTCAGTATGGTAAAAGGTATACCTACATAGACCGAAAGTTCATGTATACCGAATAAACCATACAAATCGTTTATCCAAAGTCCTGACAAAGGAAAAAGGCAGGCACAGAAGATTTGAATAACGAACTTCTGACGATAACGGACGCCAACAAGATCATCAGCAATACCTGTCAGATAAAGTAAAGTCATACCGCAGGCAAATAACAACAACTCCGGCAACAGATAGCTTGCATAAAGTATTGAAACACTGTCACCTCCCAACAAACGGAAAGTATAAACAAGACAAAAAGCAAATAAGGTGGTGGGGAAAAAAGACACGCCACCTAAACGCGGAATAGCTCTCTTATGTATCTTGCGATCATCCGGAATGTCGAAAAGTTTCTTGCGCAGGGATATCAATAAAATACGCGGTATCAAGATACGGGCGATAACTGCCGATATCAGAAATATCAGAATTATAAAAATGAAGTTCACTACAATAAATGTCAAACAGAATTAATCTATAACCTCAAAAGGATATTGATTCTCTTCTAAATTTCTTAACTCACCGATTATTTCAGTTTGTTCGGAAGTCAATGAAGATATATCCCAAGTATCAATAATGGAATGAGCTTCTTTGGCTAATTCTTCCTCATAAACCTCACCATAGCAGCAGGTAAGCAGGCGAACTTTCAGAAGCGAAGCAGGAAGTCTATCAAGAACATTCCAACAACGGTCGAGAAGATGCTGGATATATTGTTGTTTGCGGCCATTATCATAAAAAGTAGCATTTAGGGCTACTAAAATAGAAAGGCAAAGCCTGGCTTCTTCTTCCGGAGTGTCACCTTCCGGAGCGCTATACAGTCTAAGAGCTTGTTCATAAACTTCGCGATTCAAACGGGCGAAGTGGTCGCTGTAAATGGGACTATCGTCCATGCCCAAGTTCAGAAGTTCATGGGCAAGAGTGTACAAAGATGAAACGTGATCGTTCATTTTTCTAAGATATAGAAGTTATTGATTTACAAATATTCAGATATTTTCTATCGGTTCTATCAGTGAGGAATGGATGAATGTAGTAGCAACTGCCATAACACCTTCTATATTCACCACTACACGACGGTCGTGACGGAGACGCACAAACTCGCCAACAGCTCCTTCAAAAACTCCGCCTGTGATGCGTACTTTAGTACCTTTCACTAACTTCAGTTCTTCCGGTTCCACATAAATAACAGCCTCATCGTACGTGCCCGCAACTAATATGAAACTGCGCATCTGTGCATCCGGAATAATGACAGGCTGACGAGTTTCCCGATTCATAATATAACGGACAGGAATATTCAGAGCATAATTATTTTTAATTTCGTCAATACATGCACGCGTGGAACGGATAAAGACTAAATTGTGTATGGCAGGGACAAGCTTGCGAACACGACGTTCGTTTCTCATGATATATTCATAATGCATGGGAATGAAATTCTCTATATCCGCCTTATCCAAATAGTCCTTGAGAGACAATTCACGACTGTAAGTTACGCGGACAGCATACCAATGTAATTGGCAATCTCTCTTTAATTGACAATTAGAAATATACTGCGATTCAGATTGAATATTTTCTGATGAACGTGGCATTACCAAGTAATAATCGTAAGGTTTCGGATAAAATAAGGTCGTGTGAAAAGGATATTCTTTGGGGACACCGGAGTAACAAAGTACCTTCCGATCAATTCATGTAATGCAATTATTTCCAATAGTTTAGTCTGCATCCATATTATCCCAAAATTCCCCACTATCACAGAAAGAGAATGTTGAAACAGTTATGTGATCAATAAGCTCTTTTAAGGAGCTGAAAACTAATAATTTAAAAACAAATATGTGTTTTTAGACGTTCGTTTAATAAACGCAAAGATATGGTAGTTTTTTGTATTGGCAAAATGTTTGATAGGAAATCTTTGGATTTTATAGCTAGCATATAAGTTAAATGCCTGTTTATTAGATAATAATCATTTGTAATTATATCAGTCAACTTTTGCGTTTTTTCATATATTTCCACTTTATATCGTTTGCTTCTGAAAGGTGTTTATTAAACGAACGTTTAAAAAACACTTCTCAAGCCTATCTTCCCCCTATTTTTCAATATTAGCAAAGTAGAATCAAAAAAGCCCGCAATGAAGTTAACATCATTGACTATAATAAGTTAACATCATGCAAACAGCAAGTTAACTTATTACAATACAAAAAGTTAACATCATTACAAAGAAGATGTTAACTAACTATATTTTCATTGATTACATATCTTAAAGCAGTTCTTTCAATTCATTGCAAAGCCGTTTCTTTACCTCTTCTATCGGCACTTCCTTTCCCAACTCTTTTTGAAGCGAAGTTACCCCTTTATCTATAAATCCGCAAGGATTGATATAGCTGAAATAGCATAAATCGGTATTAACATTGAGGGCCAGGCCATGCATTGTGACATAATGGCTACTACGCACACCGATAGCACAGATTTTACGGGCACGTGGAGAGTTTCCATCCAACCATACACCGGTAGCTTTCTCCACACGACCGGCAGTTATCCCATAAGAAGCACAGACACGTATCACCGCTTCTTCCAGCAAGTGCACATACTCTTTCAAACCCAAAGAAAACTCTTCTAAATTCAGGATAGGATAACAAACAAGCTGTCCCGGCCCATGATAAGTAATATCACCTCCCCGGTCTATATGATACAACGAAGCTCCTACTGCACTAAGTTGTTCTTCACTCAGCAGCATATTGCCTTCCTTGCCACTGCGCCCCAGCGTATATACATGCGGATGCTCACAGAGTATAATATGATTTACATACTCCTCTCCCACTTGTTTGGCATGCACAAGCGCATCAAAACAAGCCGTCTGTCTGTCCCATGCCTCAGCATAGGGAACGTTTCTCCAATCAGATATTTCCAGTCTCATAGAGCAAATGTACTACATTTATTTCATACTCCGTATATCACCAAATCACATAATTTTATGATTAAGGGCTATGTTTGAGCCTCAATTAAACTAATGCAAAAGCATGATATCCAAAAAGAGACATCATATTAGTAGTAAATTTCAGCATTTTATATCATTTTGCAACAACAAATTTATATAGAAATATAACACTGAATTTGATTTTTTCATAATTTTGCAACTACCAAGGCATAGAGACAAGTCTCATTCTTATTAAAAGCGCATATCACATTTTTGTATTTTAATAACTTTGTGCCTCAGATACTATAAACACAAAATAACATGAAAGACATGAAAAAAATTATTGTAGCATCGGATTCATTTAAAGGCTCATTAACTTCAATAGAAGTGGCTAATGCTGTGGAAATAGGAATTAAGAACGTTTTTCCACAGTGTAATGTTATCAAAACAAATGTAGCGGACGGTGGCGAAGGAACAGTAGAGGCCATTATCAAATCTTTAGGAGGGGATCTGTATACAACTGCTGTTACAGACCCTTTAGGAAGACCGATAGAAGCAGAATATGGAGTTGTTAATTTAAACGGTGTAAAAACGGCTGTTATAGAAATGTCTTCTGCCAGTGGTCTCCCGCTATTGCTTCCTGATGAACAAAATCCCTGGATTACTTCTACATATGGAACCGGTGAAATGATTTTAGATGCATTGAACAGGGGATGCCGCAAGTTCTTGGTTGGAATAGGCGGCAGTGCTACTAATGATGCAGGTACAGGCATGCTCTCTGCATTAGGAGTGAAATTCTTTGATAGCCAAGGACTAAGGTTAAAAGGCTGTGGCAAAGATCTTAAATCCATTGCTCAGATAGATATGTCATCTCTTGTGCCCGAAGCACGAAAATCAGAATTCATTGTAGCTTGCGATGTCAATACCCCTTTTTGCGGGCTTAATGGAGCAGCACATGTTTTTGCTCCCCAAAAAGGAGCAGATCCTCAAATGGTAAAGGCTTTGGATGATGGCATGTATTCATTTGCTAAAATTATAGCAGAGCAATTCCAAAAAGACATAATACCATTGAGTGGAGCAGGTGCAGCCGGCGGATTAGGTGGTGCTTTTAAAGCCTTTTTGAATGCCAGACTAACCAAAGGTATTGAAATGGTGCTTGATGCCATTGGGTTTGATTCGATTCTTGAAGGAGCGGACCTGGTCATTACAGGAGAGGGACGGATAGATTTTCAAACTGCTACGGGCAAAACTGCAGCAGGGATATTGAGACATGCCAAACAAAAAGGGATCCCTACCCTTGCAATAGGTGGATCAGTGGAAATATGCCAGGAACTTAAAGAAATGGGCTTTATCGGTATATATTCTATCATAAATACTCCTATAAGTCTTGAAAAAGCCATGCAGAAGGATTCGGCAACAGCCAACATGCAGTCTACGGTAGAGCAAATCCTAACCACAATAAAATATTATACTGAGAACAAATAAGAATAATTTAAACTACTAATAAAATACGATATGAACAGTGCATTAGCGGCAATGTTAGGGCTGACTTTGTCTATTATATTAATTGTCAAAAAAGTATCCCCTGTATATAGTCTTATTTTAGGTGCGTTAATCGGTGGATTACTGTCGGGATGGGGATTACAAAATACTGTTACAGAGATGATATCCGGAATAATGGAGATTTCGCCCGCCATTATACGTATATTAGCAGCGGGAGTGCTTACAGGAATGCTGGTAAAAACAGGCGCAGCTTCCACCATATCAGAAACTATCATTAAAAAACTTGGACCGAAGCGAATTTATTTAGCTCTCGCTTTGGCTGCCATGTTGCTCACCGGCATTGGAGTATTCATCGATGTAGCGGTTATCACTATTGCTCCTATTGCTCTCATTGCCGGAAGCAGGCTCAATTTGCCTAAAAGTAAATTATTAATAGCCATGATCGGCGGAGGAAAATGCGGAAATATTATTTCACCCAATCCTAATACCATTATTGCCGCCGAGAATTTTGGAGCATCATTGCCTTCTGTTATGGCTGCCAATATAATACCGGCACTTATTGGATTGTTATTTACAGTATATGTCATAGTGCCTCTATTGCCGAAGAATGCAACCTTGCAACCTTATAAATTGCCGGAAGAGAAAGAGCACCTTCCTTCTTTCCTAAGCAGTATGGTTGCACCGATTGTAACCGTAGCCCTACTTGCACTCCGTCCTTTGGCTGGAATTGCCATTGATCCGTTAGTTGCTTTATCGGCAGGAGGAATAGCGGGAATTATAGCAACCCGCAATTGGCATAAGACCAATGAATGCCTGTCCTATGGATTAGAGAAAATGTCCTCTATCGCTATACTTCTAATTGGCACAGGTGCTTTGGCAGGTATTATAAAAGCCTCGGACATTAAAGATATTTTAATACATCTGCTTGCCAACTGGAATGATGGCGGAGTTATTATGGCACCTCTATCAGGTATTTTGATGTGTGCCGCCACTGCATCCACCACAGCAGGGGCCACTATCGCCTCCGCTTCATTTGCTCCGTCTATACTTGGAGCAGGAGTAGCCGCCACTTGGGGAGCTGCCATGATTAATGCAGGAGCCACCGTACTGGATCATCTTCCTCATGGTTCCTTTTTCCATGCAACAGGCGGAGCAGTAGGCATGGGAGTCAAGGAATTGCTAAAACTTATTGTTTACGAAACTGCTATTGGTTTGATCTTGACAATAAGCAGCGTGTTCCTCTATTTCATTGTGATATAATCTTTAGCAACCTTTTATATTACTAATACGAAAACAATCAATAATAAAAAAACACTATGAAACTGAAAAAACTCATTATCACTTTTTTCTTATTACCCGCCGCTTTCGGGTATGCACAGACACAATCCACCCAAATTATTGCCCACCGCGGTTTTTGGAAAACCAATGGTTCGGCACAAAATTCCATAGCCGCACTGATGAAAGCCGATTCTGTCGGTTGTTACGGTTCTGAATTTGATGTATGGCTCACCGACGATGACCAGCTGGTGGTGAACTGGAGCAGTGTTTTCAAAGGAGTAAATATGCAAGAATCAACCGTCAAAGAGTGTACAGCTATCGTATTGGATAATGGAGAGCACCTTCCTACTTTGCAAGAATATCTGGAAAAAGCCCGTAACCTGAAAACCCGCCTCATCTTGGAATTAAAGGCTCACAAAACTCGAGAACAAGAAACGCGTGCCGTAAAAAAGATTCTAAAAATGGTAAAGGGCATGGAGTTGGAAGATCGTATGGAATACATTACTTTCTCACGTCATGTTGCCAAAGAATTTATTCGCCTTGCCCCCAAGGGAACCCCGGTCTATTATCAAGAAGGCGACCTATCTCCCAAAGAATTAAAAGAATGGGGATGTACCGGACCAAACTACCGCTTAAATGTGTTCCGGCAACATCCCGAATGGATTAAAGAATGTCATGATTTGGGCATGAAAGTAAATGCATTCCCAATAGACAATACTGATGACATAAAATGGCTGATAAGTCAAGGTATAGACTATATCACTACCAACGAACCGGTGAAACTGCAAGAGATAATACGGGAAAAGCAGTAGGCAAACTACTATTCTTGGCTTTAATAGCCATTAAAAATAATCCCTGTTCAATACCTAGTTTTTCGATTCATTTCCACAAAAAAGTGTAACTTTGCGCAAACCAAAAAACGACAGCACTATGGAATTTCCTCAAGTTGATCTCCCCGTAGACCTGATTGCATGGACAGATGTGACAGAAGATATTTTGAACATATACAAACAATCATGCCGTCTGAAAGCATGTATCTTCGCTTTGTGCATTGAAGGCTCCATTACGGTATCTATCAATTTAATGGACACAGAGATTAAACAAGGAGATTTTGTGACTCTCCTCCCTGGCACTATCATTCAGTTCTACGGGCAAAAGGAAAAGGTCCGAATCGGATTTGCCGGATTCTCAGAGCATTGCCTCAACGGGGTCAACATAATCCAGTCTACCATGAATTCGTACTCCAAGATTATAGAAGCACCCGTTATACCTCTCAACGAACCTATTGCTTCTTATTTCAAAGACTACTTTTCATTGCTGGCACGCATCTCCACCGGACCGTATATGCCCAAAACACGAATGGCGCAAAGTGTGCTGAACATGTTTCTCTATGGGATCAATGAGCTGTACAGTAACCGTCCGGAGTCCCAAAACAGAATTAAAAGTCGAAAAGAGGAAATCTGCCGGGAATTTATACAACTGGTTATCGAAAACTATACTACCGAACGCCGCGCACAATTCTATGCCGAAAAACTGGGCATATCCCTGCAACATCTCAGTACCACAATCAAACTGGTAACCGGGAAAAATGTACTGGATCTAATTGCCCACGTTGTCATCATCGACATAAAAGCCAAGCTGAAATCCACCGACATGACTATTCAAGAAATAGCCTATTCGCTTAATTTCCCCAGTGCCTCATTCTTCGGAAAATACTTCAAGAGGCACATGGGAATGAGTCCGCTGGAATATAGGAACAGCTAATCTTAACTGCGTATCAGCGTGACGCAGGAAAGCAGTATGACGATTGCAGCCAACATCGGTGTCAGCAGTATGCCATACACCGGGTAGAGAATACCCGCAGCTATTAATACGCCTATCAGATGATAAATCACCATCCAGAAAGAGTTCTGGTGCATCAGCCGGAGCGTATGGCGAGACAAGCCGAATAACTTGGGAAGTGACTGCAAGTCGGAGGATTTCATCACCACCATCGTTTTTCCCACTGTTGCATCATCGGGATTTTCACCCATAGCGATGCTCACATCGGCACAAGTCAGTGCCTGCACATCGTTTATGCCGTCACCTATCATGACAACCATTTTCCCTTGCAACTGGAGCTCACGTATAAAAGTCTCTTTATCGTCCGGCAATGCATCGGGCATATAGCGTATAATCCCCAACTTGCCCGCTATGGTCGAAGCGGTACGCTCACCGTCACCCGTCAACATGCAAATATCAAGTTCGCTTGCCCGCAACTCCCTGACCGTTCCGAGTGCGGCAGCTTTCAATTGATCTTTAACGGCAATAATGGCAAGCAACTCATTTTTACGTCCGAAATAAACAATGCTGTTGCCTTCGGATTCATACTCCACCAGCATATCACCCAAAACATCGGAGAGATAAACGTGATAATCCTTCAGAAGTTTATGGCTGCCCACCCAATATTCCGCATCTTTATAGACAACTCTCATCCCTTTACCCTTCAAGACCTCGCAAACGTCTAAACGGGCAGGTATTATCCCTTCTTCCCGTAAAGCGGTGGAAATAGCAGTTGCCAGCGAATTAGTCGAATTCATCTCGGCTGCCAGCAACACTTCTTTAAAATATTCTTCCTGACACTGCGCCCACAACCAAGCTATGACAGTGGGATGTCCTTCGGTCAGCGTACCGGTCTTATCAAAGACCACTATATCGGCTTTGCTCAGACGTTCCAGTGCAAGGGAGTCTTTTATCAAAATATGCATTCGGGCCGCTTTACCGATTCCACGCATCAGGACAACAGGAGTAACCAGTCCCAGTGCACATGGACAAGCCACTATAAAAATTGAGATAACCGAATAAAGAGCATGCGGCACAGCTTCCATACCGCCAAACAGTATCCAGATAACAAACACAAGAATCGCAATCCCCGTCAAAGCAGGGAAAATGATACCGGCCATACGGTCACCATCATGCAATTCGTCGGGCAAGAAACGAAATACCTTGCCGGTCAGCCCCACAGCAGCAGTCAGTACAGCCACTTCGTAATAGACATGCGGCTGAAGTCCCACCTCATACCAGTAATCAGGAAAGAACGTGTTGAACAAACTGAAAAGAAAAGCCACGGACATGCTGAAAGCAATCAGCACATCCATAGTAATGCGCCCCATACGGAACTGTTTCCAGGCATCGGTATAGAGAGATACGCCTAAAAACAGCAGTACAGGAATGGACAGCAACATCTGTATTTCATTGCCATAAGTCACATGATCACGAAATATGGACAGCAACAACAACGGAACTGCAAACAACCAGGCACCGGCAGCCTGCATCTTCAAACTGCGGTAATGCCTGTTGCGTTCCTCTACGTTACCACTTTCCATACTATCGGCATGTTCCGCGCAATACTGTTTTTGCGCAGAACATACCTTCTTCAATATATTGCTCATTCTATTTATATTTTAGGGGGTTGTTACTTTGACTTTAATAAAGCAACAACCGGAATGGGCTGTTTGTTCAGATAGAAAGTTTTAACCGTTTGCAGGAATTAATTTTTTCTTTTTTATGCATGGAGTTCGTTAATAAGTTCTATATTTGTCGATAAAGATTTTTGAATGAAATGTTGATTTATAAACGAAATTCAATATGAAAAAGCAAACTGTCAGCCTACTTGTCCTTCTGCTTGCGGCAAGCGGCTTTTTCTTTTCTTGCGGTAACATCATGAACAAAAATGCCGGAGCGCTGGAGTTCGACAGTATACAAGTAAATGAAACGGCACACCTCTTCGGTGATACTGCCAAACCGGCATGTAACCTTATCATCAATCTTACGTATGCCTCCAAGTCATCCGACGAAAAGATGAAGGACAGCCTGAACACCTATTTCCTGTCTGCCTGCTTCGGTGAGAAATATATGAACATGACTGCCGAAGAAGCCGTAAAGAAATACACAGAAAAGTACGTCAGCGACTACCGGAAAGACTTGGAGCCGATGTACCGAAAAGACGAACAGGACAAAGAGAGTGCCGAAGACATAGGAGCATGGTATTCTTACTATAAAGGCATAGAAAGCCACGTGCAACTGTACACCGGACATCTGCTCGTCTATCGCATCGACTACAATGAATATACCGGCGGCGCACATGGCATTTATATGTCCACATTCCTCAATCTCGACCTGCGCACATTGGCTCCCATCCGTTTGGACGACCTCTTTGTAGGCGATTACAAGGAACAGCTCACAGACCTCTTGTGGAACCAGCTTATGGCCGACAATAAAGTGGCCACCCGCCAGGAACTGGAAGACATGGGATACGCCACTACCGGCGACCTGACACCCACCGAAAATTTCTATCTAAGCAAAGAAGGCATTACATTCTATTATAATGTATACGACATCGCCCCTTATGTAATGGGACCGGTGAAGATCACATTGCCATACGAAATGATGCAACATCTACTGGGCGACGGCACGATGGTAGTGAACGAAGTGCGTAATTCATAAACCGCCCCCTCATTCATAACTCATAATTCAGAAAATAATAATGGAACTTATCCTAAAGTATTTTCCAGACCTGACAGAGGAACAGAAAAAGCAGTTTGCCGCACTGTACGACCTTTATACGGACTGGAACTCTAAAATAAACGTCATTTCGCGTAAAGACATTGAAAACCTGTACGAACACCACGTGCTCCACTCTTTGGGCATAGCCCAAATAATTCGCTTCAAACCGGGTACAAAGATTATGGACTTAGGCACAGGAGGAGGATTTCCGGGTATTCCGTTGGCTATACTTTTCCCCGAAGTACAATTTCATTTGGTGGACAGTATCGGTAAGAAAGTACGCGTAGCCACCGAAATAGCAAACAGCATCGGACTGAAAAACGTTACTACCCGCCACGCGCGTGCCGAAGAAGAGAAACAGTTGTTCGATTTCGTAGTGAGTCGTGCTGTTATGCCCCTTGCCGATTTACTGAAAATCATCCGCAAGAACATCTCCCCCAAACAGCAGAATGTTTTTCCCAATGGACTAATCTGCCTGAAAGGCGGCGAATTGGAGAAAGAGGCGATGCCTTTCAAAAACAAAACCACCATGTGGAATTTGAAAGAATTCTTTGAAGAGGAATTCTTCCAAACTAAAAAAGTAGTGTACGTTAGCAATTGAGAATTAAAAGTTAAGTTGAACGTTGATAAATCATAAATCTGAAATCATATCATGAAGATAAAGAGATTTGAATTTAATATGTTCCCCGAGAACTGCTATGTACTGTGGGACGAAACCAACGAAGCCGTAGTCATTGATCCCGGATGTTTCTACGAAGAAGAGAAACAGGCTTTAAAGAACTTTATCATCAACAATAAACTAAACGTAAAGCACCTGTTGAACACACATCTGCATCTGGACCATATTTTCGGCAATCCTTTCATGCTGAAAGAATTCGGTCTGAAAGCGGAAGCCAACCAAGCCGATGAGTTCTGGATTGACGAAGCGCCTAAGCAAAGCCGCATGTTCGGTTTTCAGCTACAAGAGCCGCCCGTACCATTGGGAAGTTACCTTCACGACGGTGACATCATCACTTTCGGAAACACTGAACTGGAAGCAATCCACGTACCGGGACACTCACCGGGCAGTCTGGTGTATTATTGTGCGGCAGACCATTGTATGTTCTCCGGAGATGTTTTGTTTCAAGGCAGCATCGGTCGTGCCGACCTTGCAGGAGGCAACTTTGACGAACTGATAGAGCATATATGCAGCCGCCTGTTCATACTCCCCAATGAAACGATTGTTTATCCGGGACATGGAGCGCCTACAACCATTGGCGTTGAAAAAGCGGAAAACCCATTCTTCAGATGATAACTTTAAACAATATATACGTATGAAAAACGACCTGTTGGCTAACCGTCACATCGGTATCAGCGAAAAAGATGAAGCACAGATGCTTCACAAAATCGGCGTGGCAAGTCTGGACGAACTGATTGATAAAACCATCCCGACAAACATCCGCCTTAAAGCACCGCTGGCTCTGCCCGAAGCCATGACCGAATATGAATTCGGATGCCACATTGCAGAACTGGCCGCCAAAAATAAACTTTACACAACTTACATCGGTATGGGCTGGTACAACACCATCACGCCTGCCGTAATCCAGCGTAATGTATTTGAAAACCCCGTTTGGTACACCTCCTATACGCCTTATCAAACAGAAGTGTCTCAAGGACGTTTGGAAGCCCTGATGAACTTCCAGACTGCCGTTTGCGACCTCACCGGTATGCCTCTTGCCAATTGCTCCTTACTGGATGAGGCAACTGCTGCTGCCGAAGCTGTAACAATGATGTACGCATTGCGTCCGCGCGAAATGCAGAAGTCGGGAGCCAATGTAGTATTCGTAGACGAAAGCATTTTTCCGCAGACACTGGCTGTCATCACCACCCGCGCCATTCCGCAAGGCATTGAGATACGGACCGGACGATACAATGAAGCAGAACTCACTCCGGACACTTTTGCCTGCATATTACAGTACCCGAATGGCGACGGCAATATAGAAGACTACCGCACTTTTGTGGAAAATGCACATGCTGCCGGTTGCAAAGTGGCCGTTGCCGCCGATATACTAAGCCTTGCCTTGCTCACCCCGCCGGGAGAATGGGGAGCAGACATCGTGTTTGGAACAACCCAAAGATTAGGTACGCCGATGTTCTACGGCGGCCCGTCGGCTGCCTATTTTGCCACACGTGACGAATATAAGCGCAATATGCCGGGACGCATCATCGGCTGGTCTAAAGATAAATACGGAAAATTGTGTTACCGCATGGCTCTGCAAACCCGCGAGCAACATATCAAACGTGAAAAAGCAACTTCCAACATCTGTACAGCACAGGCACTGCTGGCCACAATGGCAGGTTTCTATGTCGTATATCATGGACCGGAAGGTATCCGCACCATTGCAAAGCGTATTCACAACATCGCCGCATATCTGGAAAAAGAAATCAGCAAATTGGGATACAAGCAAGTGAATGTACAATATTTCGATACACTCCGCTTTGCCCTGCCAGACAATGTATCGGCACAACAAGTCCGTACAGTTGCCCTAAGTAAGGAAGTGAACCTGCGCTATTTCAAGAACGGCGATGTGGGCATGAGCATTGACGAAACAACGGATTTGGCCGCAGTAAACGTTTTACTTTCCATTTTCGGAATTGCAGCCGGAAAGGACTATACCAAAACAACCGATATCCCTGAGAGTTGCACCATTCAGTCGACATTCCGGCGTCAAAGCACTTACCTGACACATGAGGTATTCAATAGATACCATACGGAAACGGAAATGATGCGTTACATCAAGCGACTCGACCGTAAGGACATTTCATTGGCACACTCCATGATTTCGCTTGGTTCGTGCACCATGAAGCTGAATGCCGCCGCCGAAATGCTGCCACTCAGCCGTCCTGAATTTATGAATATGCACCCGCTTGTTCCTGAGGAACAGGCAGAAGGCTATCGCGAGCTTATACACAATCTCAGCGAAGAACTGAAGGTAATAACCGGATTTGCCGGAGTAAGCCTGCAACCTAATTCAGGTGCTGCCGGAGAATATGCGGGGCTTCGTGTAATCCGCGCTTATTTGGAAAACATAGGTCAAGGACACCGTAACAAAGTGCTGATACCCGCTTCGGCTCATGGTACTAATCCGGCATCGGCTGTTCAGGCCGGTTTCACCACTGTCACCTGTGCCTGTGATGAGCAGGGAAATGTCGATATGGCCGACCTGCGTGCCAAAGCCGAAGAGAACAAAGACGACCTTGCCGCATTGATGATTACCTACCCTTCTACCCATGGTATCTTTGAAACGGAAATCGTGGAAATCTGCAAGACTATCCATGCATGCGGTGCACAGGTCTACATGGACGGCGCCAACATGAATGCACAAGTAGGCTTGACCAACCCCGGATTTATCGGTGCTGATGTCTGCCATCTGAATTTGCATAAAACATTTGCTTCCCCTCATGGCGGAGGCGGACCGGGTGTGGGTCCTATCTGCGTAGCCGAACATCTGGTTCCGTTCTTACCGGGACACGAACTTTTTGGCAATGCAACCAATCAGGTAGCGGGAGCTCCTTTCGGCAGTGCGGGTATTCTGCCCATTACCTACGGCTATATACGCATGATGGGTACGGAGGGACTGACACGCGCCACCAAGATAGCCATTCTGAATGCCAATTATCTGGCTGCCTGCTTCAAGGACACCTATGGCATCGTCTATCGCGGGGCAACCGGCTTTGTCGGACATGAAATGATATTGGAGTGCCGCAAAGTACACGAAGAAACAGGTATCAGCGAAAATGATATCGCCAAACGTCTTATGGACTACGGCTATCATGCACCAACCCTCTCCTTCCCTGTCCATGGAACACTGATGATAGAGCCGACGGAAAGCGAAAGTCTTGCCGAACTAAATAACTTTGTAGATGTGATGCTTGCTATCTGGCAGGAGATTCAGGAAGTGAAAAATGGAGAAGCGGATAAGGCAGACAACGTGCTGACAAACGCTCCGCATCCTGAATATGAAGTAGTTGCCGACAACTGGGAACATAGTTACACCCGGCAGAAAGCAGCATATCCGATAGAAAGCGTACGCGACAACAAGTTTTGGGTGAATGTGGCGCGTGTAGACAACACACTGGGCGACCGTAAGTTACTGCCTACATGCTACGGATGCTTTGAATAGAAATATTGAGAGGATATATCGAAAGATATATCCTCTTCTTTTATGCCATAAAGGAATTTAACGGATCACAGTTACCGTACCTTCCGCCAATTTCTTATCTTTCATGGGAGCACCCTCGGGAGCATAGCCCAAAGCGGCACAACCATATACACGATGATTTTCGGGAACACCGAGCTTCATAAGGAAAGCGCGCACATCGGGATCGTCACAAGTCTGCCCCAACTGGTTGATCCAACAGGAACCGATACCGAGAGACTTAGCGGCCAGGAAGATATTCTGCATGGCACAGGCACAGTCCATAGACGCCCACCATTGGGTAGGTTCGTTGGAAACGATAATCAGAGTCGGAGCATGATAATAGCAACAGTAGGTTTCGCTATGTCCCCGCTCTTGCAGACGGGGCTCGTCGCTCTTAGCAAAAGCACCTTTTATCTTTTCATTCAGTTCTCTCAATATATCAGCATCCTGAATGGCTGTGAAATGCCATGTCTGGTAATTCATACCGCTGGGAGCATACGTTGCCGCTTCCAATATAAGATTCAAATTTTCTGCGGAAACCTGCTGTTCCGTATAAGTGCGCACACTGCGGCGCGACTTAATATTTTCCAATACTTCGTTCAACATTGCACGTCTGTTTTTTATGATTCAATGCTTGGGATCACCTCTTCAGCAATCCTATCTTTACGTTTAACTTAAAGTAATATACACCATTCTCCCGTTCCAGGAAACCGTATTTGTCTTTGTCTACCGACCCCTTCTCAAAACGGCTGTTCTGATAAAGGAAATCGGCAAAAGTCTGCCGTTCGGACTTATGATAACAGAGAACCTCACCCTCTCCATTGGTCAGCAACAGCCCTTCTACGGCAGAATCCGTACCGTTGTAAATCTTAGCCGGACGCATGCCCAATGCAAGTGCCAATAGGAACTGCTTCATCTTAAACTCGTAGAAACAATGTTTGTTTATCAATTCATCCTTTATCTTCAAGGGATTCATTTCCTTGATGCGTTCCGTCAGTTCAGAGACGCGGGTGATGCCGTCCAGATGCATGGTACGCACCATTTCGGCCAACATACGGGGAAAATGCAAATCTATCATCAACAGATTGCAACGGAACACACGATCGGCAACATCGGAATATTTCAGCACACCGCCCAAACGCTCAATCATCATCATGCGTTCGGCAACTTCCGTAGGCGATTCGGGCAAGGCGTTCACCTTGTTCACAGTGGGTACGGCAAATTTCACGCCACTTTGCTCCAGCTTCAGATTGGCAGTGCGCCCACCGTCCAGCAGAGGATTCATACGGCTGAGGCGACAACGGACAGTAAAACCCGTCAGCGGAGCATCCACGCTCCAAAAAGCTACGGAGAAGTCCGTACGATCCTCAGTTTTGGATTCCAAATCGTAGATGTTCACCGCATCCAGAAAGGCTTCCAATCCTTCGGAAACTTCCACTTCCTCTCCCGGCTCGTTCCGCAACAGATGAAGTATGATTTCCGCCGCATCGCCAAAGTCCGCACGAGGGAACGAAAGCACTTCCTTCTCTGCCGACGCAATGAATGTACCGTCTTTCTCCACTACACCACTGACAATACGAATATCCTCTTCCTCTATATAATAGCGGCGTGTACCGTCATGTTCCTCTCTCTGTATCAGCGCAATGGGCCAACACTTTCTATCATCTTTCTGTGCCTTCGGAGTACCCCCGAAAACTTTTCCATCCGCCAACAAACGGAAGAATGTATAGAGCTCGCCCAGCTCACGCTTAGTCGCTTCAAATGCCATATCAACTCAATTTTTATTAAATAAGTGTACAAAGATAAGTAAATCCATACAAAAGATATGGAATTAACAAACTATTTCCATGCGGAGACGTTCTATCGGATATATGAAACCTAAAAAATAAAAGCATGGAAAAAGAAGAAAATACAGTAACCATCACAGCCACCCCCAACGGTCCTTTTATTGTAGAAGGCCGATTCAAACTGGTGGACAGAGAAGGCAAGGCGGAAATGAAAGAAAACCGGACAGCCCTCTGCCGCTGCGGACGCTCCTACAAGCAACCTTTTTGTGACGGCACGCACCGCAAAATCCATTATAATGATTTATCCTTGAAAAAGATTGAAAAGAGTATCTAAAGGTCCGGAGACTTTACTCTTCTTCAAAACGTAGAGTCTCCACCTTCTCCAGACGCGCCCTCATCTTGGGCATCATCGACTTGCGGATGCGAAGTGTCATACGGCAGTCCATATCATAGGACTGTTCCAGCATCTCCGGTTCCTCCTCTTTCACAATGCGCATTACATCATTCATGAAAGGATATTCAAAGAGAACGGTCACCGTTTCATCCACAGTCTTTTCAATAACGGTAGCGGCAGCGATAGCCTCCGCGGCAGCAGCCTTATATGCCACTATCAAGCCACTTGTTCCCAGCTTTATGCCGCCAAAATAGCGGACAACAACAATCAGTATGTCCGTCAGTTCATTCGAATTTATCTGCCCCAGAATAGGCTTTCCTGCCGTACCGGACGGTTCTCCGTTGTCATTGGCACGAAAGTCCTTGCGCTCATGCCCCAGCATATAGGCATAACACACATGGCGGGCATCGTAGTATTTCTTCTGATAAGTTTCCAGATGCGCCTTTACTTCTTCAACCGTACGGACAGGCAAGGCAATGGCTATGAACTTACTGCGCTTCTCGGTGTAAATCCCTTCGGACAGGGTGGCAATGGTTTTGTACGTATCTTCACTCATGCCGTATAGGTATATGTTTCTTAATCAGCTCCAACAACGGCTTTGCCGCAATTATCAGTGTCACTGCGGTCAGTATCATCAATACGCCGAGCATGATACGCGGCGTGAGTTGCTCACCAAACACCACTACTCCGCAAAACAGCGCCGTCACAGGTTCCAATGCTCCCAGAATGGCAGCCGGCGTGGAGCCTATACGATGAATGGAAAGCGTCATTGCAATCAATGAGATAATAGTAGGAAACAATGCCAACGAAAACACATTCACCCACAACAGTGGAGCGGGTACAGGCTGCAAGGCCGTACAGAAATCCAAACGTACCACATAAATGATAATTCCGAACAGCAAAGCATAGAAAGTCAGCTTTGCCGTTGGCAGATTTTTCAGGGAAGAACGGTTCACACCTACTATATATATGGCATACGTCAGCGAAGACAAGATGACGAACAACACACCCAACAGATTCAAAGTCCTACCATCTCCGCCCTCGTACAGCAGAGAGATGCCCGTAAACGCCAGCGCAATGGAGAACATTGTAATAAACGAAACCTTCTCATGAAAGAAGATCGCCATAATGATAGCCACCATTACCGGATAGACAAACAAGATAGTGGACGCAATACCTGCATCCATATAGTTATAACTCTCAAACAAGAAAAGTGAAGAAAAAGAGAACAACAGTCCCATTACCGCCAGCGGAAGTATATCCGTCTTTTTCAAGGCAAAGGATTGCTTCTTCACTTTCATCAGTATGCCCAGCATTACAATGGCAAAAAAATAGCGATAGAACAAGACGGAATCCACTTTCATTCCCGCCCCGTACAAAGGCAATGCGAACAACGGGTTCAGTCCGTAACTGGCTGCGGCAAGAGCTCCGTAAGTAAATCCTTTAAGACGATCGTTAGTCATGACAGTATTTTTCTTAATCGGGCGCAAAGATACTACTTTTATCCACATCTTGTTCACCTTTCCTTCAAATAGAACTTACGTAGCACGCAAAGCGCAGTATTTATAATAAAGCATACCTACTGCATCAGCCAGCAGCCAACCGATAGGAATAGACCACCAAATGCCTGCCACCCCAATGGAAGGAATGGAAGCAAGCACATACGACAACACCACGCGGGTCCCTAAAGAGATCACCGTAAGCACAACCGACATCCCCGGCATGCGGATAGCGCGGTAATAACCGTAAAGCAGGAACAGGATGCCGATGCCACAATAGAATGTGCCCTCTATGCGCAGATATTCCACGCCGGTAGCAAGAATTTCCACCTCTTCGGGGCGGACAAAGACCAGCATCAGCGGCTCTGCAAATACAAACACAAGCATGGAAACTATCAAGGAAAAGATGACCGCAGTAAGAAAGGCGCTGCGCACTCCCCTGCGGATACGATCATAACGCTTTGCCCCAAAATTCTGCGCTATGAAGGTAGAGAAAGCGTTTCCGAACTCCTGCACAGGCATATATGCAAAGGAATCTATCTTTACGGCAGCGGCAAAGGCTGCCATAACGGCCGTACCGAAACTGTTGACCAATCCCTGTATCATCAGGATACCGAAATTCATGACCGACTGCTGCACACAGGTCAGTGTGGAGAAAGAGACTATCTCCTTCAGACTGCAACGGTCAAAGCGCATATCCTCCCGGCGCAGTTGCAGTTCCGGCCGTTTCCTGCCAGTGTAAAGCATTATCCCCACAGCAGCCACTCCCTGTGCTATGACGGTGGCCGCGGCAGCCCCTTCGATTCCCCAACCCAGTTGCAGGATAAAGAACAGGTCGAGAATGACATTCAGCACAACAGAAACTGCCAGAAACCAAAGAGGAGTCACAGAATCTCCCACAGCCCGCAACAGCGCCGCATAGAAATTATAGATAAACGTAAAGGCTATGCCACAAAAGATTATCCACAGGTAACTGCGCATCATCCCATAAATGTCCTGCGGCACTTGAAGCAAATGAAGAATAGGGTCTAAGCATATAAATGCCACCACATTCAGCAAGAATGTCACCGCCCCTATCAGTACGAATGAAACAAAAATGCTACGCCGCAAAGCGGACCGGTCTCCTGCCCCGTAGTGCAACGAGAAAACCGTACCGCTACCGATAGACAACCCTAAAAGAATGGAAATAAGAAAAACCATCAGCGTATATGCCGACCCCACTGCTGCCAAAGCGCCCGATCCGAGACACTGTCCCACAATAAGCGTATCGGCAATATTATAACACTGTTGCAGCAACGAACCTGCCATCATAGGCAAGGTGAAGCGCAACAGCGTACTCGTTATGCCGCCCTGAGTGAGGTCTCCATTTCGTAACATCCGCTATCGTATTTCGATATTTTCGTATTCCGTTTCGTATTTTCCTGCAAAGGTCAGCATTTTCAACATAACAGGAAAGGAAATGGCGGTATAAAATAACGGAGCGCCACATACTTTGCAACGCTCCGTTTCCACATTCATTCTTTAAAATTGTATTTTGATTAGTCCAGTTTATGAATTACCAGTCCCGAACGCAACTTCGGTTCGAACCAAGTAGTCTTGGGGGGCATTATGTTGCCGGTATCGGCAATGTCCATCAACTGTTTCATGGACACAGGATACAGAGCCAAAGCCACCTTCATCTCACCGCTATCCACCCGTTTCTTCAATTCGCCTAAGCCGCGTATACCGCCCACAAAGTCGATACGCTTATCGGAACGAAGGTCCTTGATGCCGAGGATTTCATCCAATATCAAGTTGGACGAGATGGTAACGTCCAGCACACCGATGGGATCATTATCGTTGTAAGTGCCCGGTTTGGCAGTAAGGCTATACCACTTGCCATCCAGATAAAGGGAGAAATTATGCAATCCTGCCGGTTTGTAGATGTCCGTACCCTTTTCTTCCACCGTAAAGTTCTTGCTTACAGCCGTCAGGAATTGTTCGGGAGTCATACCGTTCAAATCCTTCACCACACGATTATAGTCAATGATAGTCAACTGGTTGGCCGGGAAACAAACTGCCATGAAGTAGTTGTACTCCTCATCTCCACGATGATTGGGGTTTTGCTTGGCTTTCTCCGCGCCCACCAGGGCAGCGGCTGCGCTGCGGTGATGTCCGTCTGCAATATAGAGCGCAGGCATCTTGCCGAACTCTTTGGTTATGACGTCAATATCTTCCTGCTTGTCGATAATCCAAAACGTGTGGCCGAAGCCGTCGCCCGGAGCAATAAAGTCGTAAACAGGTTTCTGAGCCGTATAACGGGCAATGACAGCATCCAGCGTGGCATTATCAGGGTAGGCAAAGAATACAGGTTCAATGTTGGCATTGTTCACACGCACATGCTTCATGCGGTCTTCTTCCTTATCCCGACGGGTAAGCTCATGTTTCTTGATGACACCGTTCATATAATCGGGAACGTATGCCCCCACCACCAAACCATATTGCGTTTTGCCATTCATGGTCTGGGCATATACATAATAGTTTTCTTTATCGTCCTGCACCAGCCAGCCTTTGTCCTGAAACATCCGGAAGTTTTCAGCAGCTTTCTGATAAACACGTTCATCATGTTCGTCCGTACCGATAGGAAAATCTATTTCGGGCTTGATGATGTGATACAAAGACTTTTCGTTTCCCGCCGCTTCTTCACGAGCCTCGGCAGAATTCAGTACGTCGTAAGGGCGGGATGCCACCTGTTCTACTAAATTCTGTGGGGGACGAATCCCTCTAAAAGGTTTTATTGTTGCCATGGTTATTAGAATATAAATTTAAATCAGGCATGAATTACATGGAGTTTCACAGAACAAATAATATGTCCAAAGTTCTGCAAGGTTCCATGCAATCCATGCCTGAATCCAATTACTTATTTACTCGGAACTTCTCGCAACCGTCTTTCAGGAAGCCTACAATCTGCTTGGCAGCGGCAATACCTGCATTGATATTGGCTTCGGCAGTCTGCGCACCCATTTTCTTCGGTGTGGAGAAATAACGGCCGGCAAACTTGGCAGCGAAAGTCTCATTGGCTGCAGGCATGATGTCGGTCATGTATTTCAGGTCGGGACGTTCTTCCATGAGCTGAATCAACTCGGCTTCGTTGATAACCTCCTTGCGGGCGGTATTGACCAGCAAACCGCCTTTCGGCATCTTGTTCACCAAAGCATAGTTAATAGAATTCTTGGTTTCTGCCGTTGCAGGAATATGCAGGGAAACAACATCACAAGTAGAATAAAGCTCTTCGGCAGAAGCGACAGCTTTTACGCCATCCTTCTCGATCACTTCTTTCGGGCAGAAAGCGTCGAAAGCATAGATGTCCATGCCGAAACCCTTGGCGATACGCGCCACATTGCGTCCTACATTGCCATAAGCGTGAATACCCAGCTTCTTGCCCATCAGTTCCGTACCGGAGGTGCCGTTGTACATGTTGCGGACAGCCATTACCATAAGTCCGAAAGCCAGTTCGGCTACGGCATTGGAGTTCTGTCCCGGAGTGTTCATCACACATACGTTGTGGGCAGTGGCGGCAGCCAAGTCCACATTGTCATAACCGGCACCGGCACGTACCACGATTTTCAGTTCTTTGGCGGCGTCCAACACCTCGGCATCAATGATGTCGCTACGTATAATAATAGCATTGGCATCTTTCACAGCTTCCAGCAATTTCGCCTTGTCACCATATTTTTCCAGCAAAGCAAGTTCATAACCTGCTGCTTCAATTTCTTTGCGGATACCGTCTACTGCAACCTTTGCAAACGGCTTGTCTGTTGCGACTAATACTTTCATGATTTAATGGTATTAAAAAAGATTCACCACAGAACCGCACAGAGTTTCACAGAGTTTTCCTTTTCATTTCTCTGTGGGACTCTGTGCCCTCTGTGGTGAACAAATATTGTTAATGAAGTTTCTCAAATTCCTGCATGCAGTCTATCAAAGCCTGTACGCTTTCTTTCGGCATAGCGTTGTAGCAAGATGCGCGGAAACCGCCTACTGAACGATGTCCTTTGATACCTACCATACCTTTTTCGGTAGCAAACTTCAGGAAGTCTGCTTCAAATTCTTTGTATTCGGGGGCCATTACGAAGCAGATGTTCATGCGTGAACGGTCCTCTTTGGCAGCAGTACCTACGAACATTTTGTTGCGGTCTATCTCGGCATACAGCATATCGGCCTTTTCGATAGCGCGACGTTCCATTTCCTTCACACCGCCTTGTGCCTTGATCCAGCGCAAAGTCTGCAATGCTGCATAAATAGGCACAACAGGAGGAGTATTGAACATTGAGCCACCGTCGATATGTGTCTGATAGTTCAGCATGGTGGGGATGTAACGTGACACCTTGCCCACTGCATCGTTCTTCACGATAACGAATGTCACACCCGCAGGAGCCAGATTCTTCTGTGCACCGCCGTAGATACAGATATATTTGGACACGTCG